>Ga0335083_10000048_pt1 | contig 209874 bp, 193 predicted proteins | sample Lox_Sample_42_FD_206716 | JGI IMG/M metagenome (GOLD analysis project Ga0335083, IMG submission 206716) | Soil microbial communities from Loxahatchee National Wildlife Refuge, Florida, United States - Lox_Sample_4.2 | ecosystem: Environmental > Terrestrial > Soil > Wetlands | place: USA... | reverse complement strand
CCCGGACGCGCTCACCGATATCATCCAGTTGGCGAGCCCGGCCACCACCAGCTATTCCTTCAATCAGCTCGCCAGCGGCACGCACTACTTCGCAGTGGCCGCCTACACCACTAGCGGCGTGGAAAGCGCCCTGTCGGGTACTGGATCAAAAACCATTCCCTAGGCCGGGTTGGAGGCGATATCGCATGGACTCGCCCTTTCAGGGATGCCAGGCATTGGCTCATGAGACATATTCATTGGCCCGGATCCGCCCCGGGGAATTCATTCCATGCTGTGTCGGCGATCAACAAGCTGATCAGCAGGAACGCAGGTTTGGCCATATCGTAGGGATTCAAGACCGAGCAGACTCGGAACAACATGCGTCCTTGCAAGACTCTTTGCATCTTCACGACACTGCTGGGCAACAAGTCGATGGCGCAACGGCTGATAAATGCGCTGCGGGGGATGGAAGAGATCGAACCCACGTTCATTCTGCTGACCACGGACGACTATCAAACCTACCGCGCGCCTCGCAGAGCGAGGTTGAGTGAACCGTGGGAAGGCCGGTACATCGCTCGGAGCAAGGCCAATTCGGTGCTGGATCAGCAGTTCGAAGCTCTGCTGGTCAATTCGTGGGAATTCGTGACGGAATTTCAGGACCTAGCTCGCCATCTGCCGGCTGCAGCGCTGATGGACTCATTGCCTGCCACCGCAAATGCCCAGCTGATGAACCGGGGCCAGCGGGGCTGGAAAAGGTGGGTTGCACACCGGCTGCAGCACGGTCCATTCAAGAGGGCGGCACGACATTTCCGGTACTTCCTGCCGATGGGGTCGGATGTCGTCGATTCGCTGGAACATCACTACGGGATTCCCCGCGAGCGCTGCTTCATCACGCCTGCGCCTCAGGATCTTCGCGCGTGGACGCCTGCCGAGCGCCTCTATACGCCGCCGCTGCGCCTTCTGTTCGTTGGCAATGATTTTCTCCGCAAGGGTGGAAACTTCCTTTTGCGCTTGTATGGCAGCTATCTGCGCGGCCAATTTACCCTCACCATTGCATCCTGCGATCCCGTTCTCGAAAGCCTGCCCTTGCCGGAAGGCGTGACCTGGCTGAAGGGCCGCAACCGCGAACAGTTGCTGGACGTCTACCGCGAAAGCGATTTGTTCATATTTCCAACTCAGCAGGACTACATGCCACAGGTGTTAGCGGAAGCCCTGGCAACTGGCTTGCCGTGCATAGCGAACGACGTCGGCGGCATTCGTGATCTGGTCAGGGATGGACAAACCGGCTTCCTCATGTCCGCCGATGCGCCGCTGGAAACGTGGGCGGAACGGCTGCGCTACCTCTGCGCTCATCCTGGAGAGTTACGCCAGATGGCTGCAAGAGCCCGCCGCTTCGCGGAACAGAACCTGGGATTGGACCGCTTTGAAACCTCCATCCGAACCGTGATGGAACGACTGCGTAACAACCATTGACCCAGGTCAGCTGCAGGTCGGCGGTCTATGTCGGCCCTTCAGGTACTCGTCCCCTCCCGCCCATACCGATCCTCGAACCGCACGATATCGTCCTCCCCCAGATAGCTCCCCGACTGCACCTCGATGATGTGCAGCGGAATCTTCCCGGGGTTCTCGATGCGGTGCTTCTCGCCCACCGGAATGTAGGTGGACTGGTTCTCCTCCAGCAGGAACTCCTTCTCGCCGCAGGTGATGCGCGCGGTGCCGGAGACGACGATCCAGTGCTCGGCGCGGTGGTGATGCAGCTGCAGTGACAGCTGCGCGCCCGGCTTGATCATCAGGCGCTTGACCTGGAAGCGGTGGCCGGCGTCGATGCTGTCGTAGCTGCCCCAGGGGCGGTACACCTCGCGGTGCACGGAATACTCGGTGCGGCCGGCGGCCTTCAGTCGCGCCACCAGGGCCTTCACGTCCTGCACGCGGTTTTTGGGGGCCACCAGCACGGCGTCCTTGGTCTCCACCACGACGTGGTCCTTCAGGCCGACGGTGGAAACCAGCCGGCTCTCCGCGTAGAGGTAGCAGCCGTCGGAATCCTCGGCCAGCACGTCGCCCTTGGCGACGTTGCCGCGTGCATCGGCCGGCAGTGCATCATGCAGCGCCGACCAGGACCCCACGTCGCTCCAGCCCGCCTTGAGCGGCACCACCACGGCGTCGGCCGTCTTTTCCATCACCGCGTAATCGATCGAGTCGCTGCGGCAGGCCTCGAAGGCCGCGCGGTCGACGCGCACGAAATCCAGGTCCGGCCTCGCCGCGGCCAGCGCGCCGCGCGCGGCCTGCAGGATGTCCGGCGCATGGCGCTCCAGCTCCTGCAGGTAGCGGCCCGCCTGGAACAGGAACATGCCGCTGTTCCAGTAATAGCCGCCGGCGGCGACGAACTGCGCGGCGCGCGCGGCGTCGGGCTTCTCGATGAATCGCTCGATGGCGAATGCACCCGGCAGCGGCGCGGCGCCGGCCGCCTGCTTGATGTAACCGTAGCCGGTTTCCGGCCCCGCAGGGACAATGCCGAACGTGACCAGCTTGCCGGTCTGCGCGGCCGGCAGCGCGGCGCAGATGGCGGCCTGGAAAGCCGGCACGTCGCGGATCACATGGTCGGCGGGCAGGACCAGCAGCAATGCCTCCGGCGGGCTGCGCAACGCGGCCAGCGCGATGGCCGGGGCGGTGTTGCGGCCGACCGGCTCGAGCACGATGGCCTGGGGATGGATGTCGAGCTGGCGCAGCTGCTCGGCCACGAGGAACCGGTGCGCGTCATTGCACACCACCAGCGGCGGGGCGGCCTGCAACCCCTGCAGCCGCAGCGCGGTCTCCTGCAGCATGGTGCGTTCGCCGATCAGCGGCAGCAGCTGTTTGGGATAAAGCTCGCGCGACAACGGCCACAGCCGCGTGCCCGAACCGCCTGAGAGGATGACGGGAGTGATCATAAGCGGCGCATCTTAGCAGCCGGTTCCGGGGCGTCGTTCATGCCGGCCATGAGGCATACGGTCTGTCACCGGGACGACATATCCGTTGCCGCACAACATATGCCGGCGCCAGTATCAGGAAGTATGTCAACACGGCCGGTACCAGGTCCCGTGGCGTGCGGCGACAGTTGCATTCCGGGAAGCCAGATGCCTTACTGCCCGCGTAGTTCAGGGCAAACCCGCCGCGAGGCGGGGACGCAAAGCCTCCGGTCTGACGGTCGATGACCAGCAGATAGCGGGGTTGCCGGCAGGCATCCGTTGCGGGTGCCGTCGTCAGCTGCCGCTCATCCTGGTTCATGGCCGCTCAGCGCAGGTGCTGCGAATGTGGAGAGCGGAAATGACAGGCACGACATGGCGCAGTGTTCTTCTCGTGGCCACGCTGGGCTTGGCGCTGTCGGCATGCGGTGGCAGTGGCAGTGGCGGGTCCGGCGGCGCGCAGGCCAGCGGCGAGTCGCCGCCCCCGCAGACCTCGCCCGCCAACACGGCGCCCACGATCTCCGGCACCCCGGCCACCGGCGTGACGGCCGGCAGCTCGTACAGCTTTGCCCCCCGGGCCAGCGACGCCGATCACGATGCGCTGGCGTTCTCCATCGCCAACAAGCCCTCCTGGGCCACGTTCGATACCGCGACCGGTGCCCTGACGGGTACGCCCAACGCCGGTCAGGTCGGCACCTACCTGAACATCGTGGTCAGTGTCAGCGACGGCCAGAGCTCCACCTCGCTGCCGGCCTTCACGATCACCGTGAACCAGACCATTTATGCGGGCACCGCCACGCTGACCTGGACGGCGCCCACGCAGAACACCGACGGCAGTCCGCTGGTGGATCTGGCCGGCTATCGCGTTTATCACGGCACCAGCCCCGATGCGCTCACCGACGTGGTCCAGGTGACCGACGCCGCGGCCACGACCTACGCTTTCAACCAGCTCGGCAGCGGTACGCATTACTTCGCGGTGGCGGCATATACGGCCAGCGGCGTGGAAAGCGCGCTGTCGGGTGTGGGCTCGAAAACCATCCTCTGAGCGCCGCTCACGCGGCCGCCGCGCTCTCAACGCCCTGCTCGCACCGGAATCAGGGATTCGCCTAATTCCTCGGGGAAACCCTTAGACGACGCGCCGCACGGGCGCGCGTGATCCACACCGGCCCGGTGTCGATGCGCACGGCGCACCACTTCGCGCGCCAGCGCGGATATAGCTTGTTTTCCAGCCTTTTGCGTACAGCGCGCATGCACGCCGCGGTCCATTCCACCTCGCGACACCAGTGATTGCAGGCGGCGGCGGCCACGACTGGCTGCTGCCGCGGACACGGAATTCGCGCACGTTTTGCCACCCTACGGGATCCCCTGATTAGGCCTGGCAGCAGTTGTTTTCAATTTCTGCGTGCGTATAACTGGCACCAGTTCAAGGGCAAACCCGCCGCGAGGCGGGGACGCAAAGCCTCCGGTCTGACGGTCGATGACCAGCAGATAGCGGGGTTGCCGGTAGGCACTCGCAAGGGTGTCATCGTCAGCTCGCGCGTCCGCAGTTCATCGCCGCTCATTCCAGGCATTGCGATTTGGCAAAGCAAGGAGAGCGAAGATGGCAATCACAACATGGCGCAATGTCCTTCTGGTGACCGCGGCGGGCCTGGGTCTGGCCGCATGCGGAGCAGGTGACTCCACCGGCAACACGGCCGTCGAGTCTGTTTCCCCGGTGACGACCACCACGCCGCCGGCCCCCGCCCCGGCCCCCACCGCCCCGGCGAATTCCGCGCCGACGATCAGCGGCACCCCGGTCACCGCGATCGTCGCGGGTGTGGCGTACAGCTTCCAGCCTGGCGCCGCCGACACGGATGGCGACGCGCTGAGCTTCTCGGCCAGCGGCCTGCCCGCCTGGGCCAGCCTCAACGCGCAGACCGGCATGCTGTCCGGTACGCCGGCACAGAGTGATGTGGGCACGACGGCCAGCATCGTGATCACGGTCTCCGACGGCAAGGCCAGCGCCTCGCTGCCGGGCTTCCAGATTGCGATCAGCGCGCCGGTTATGGTGGTGCCGCCGCCGGCTGCACCGCCCGCGACCCCGCCCACCACGCCGCCGACGACGCCACCCGCCAACACGGCGCCGACGATCAGCGGCAGCTCGGTGACCACCGTGCAGGCCACCAAACCCTATGCCTTCACGCCCTCGGCCAGCGATGCGGAGCACCAGGCGCTGACCTTCTCGATTGCCAACAAGCCCTCGTGGGCGGCCTTCAGCAGCGCCACCGGCATGCTGTCGGGCACCCCGACGGCCGGGCAGACCGGCACCTACGCCAACATCGTGATCAGCGTGTCCGATGGGTCGCTCGGCGCGGCGCTGCCGGCCTTCAGCATCACCGTGACCGCGGCGCCGAACTCGGCGCCGACCATCTCCGGCACGCCGGCCGCCAGCGTGGTGGCCGCCAAGCCCTACAGCTTCGTCCCGGCGGCCGCGGATGCCGATCACGACACGCTGTCGTTCTCGATCAGCAACAAGCCGGCCTGGGCCAGCTTCGACACCTCCACGGGCGCCCTCACCGGCACGCCGACCACCGGCCAGGTCGGCACCTACATGAGCATCGTCATCAGCGTCAGCGACGGCAAGACCTCCACCGCGCTGACGGCCTTCGCCATCACGGTCAACCAGCCGGCGAACAGCGGCACGGCGAACCTGAGCTGGACCGCGCCGACCCAGAACACCGACGGCTCGGCGCTGACGGATCTGGCCGGCTACCGCGTGTATCACGGCACCAGCCCGGATGCGCTCAACCAGATGATCCAGGTGTCCGACCCGGCCGCGACCACCTATGCGTTCAGCCAGCTGGCCAGCGGCACGCACTACTTCGCGGTAACCGCCTACACCAGCGCCGGCGTGGAAAGCGCCCTGTCGGGTGTCGGTTCGAAGACCATCATGTAAGTGCAGCGGCTCCGCGGTTCCCCACCGCGGAGCCTTGGCGGCGCACCGGCGGCCAGTTGCCGATTCAGCGCTTCGACAGCTCCACGTAATCCCTTCGCGTCGCCCCGGTGTACAGCTGCCGCGGCCGCCCGATGCGCATCGCCGGATCCGAGATCATCTCCTGCCAGTGCGCCACCCAGCCGACGGTGCGCGCGATGGCGAACATCACCGTGAACATGGAGCGCGGAATGCCCAGCGCGCTGTAGATGATGCCGCTGTAGAAATCGACGTTGGGATACAGCTTGCGCGCCACGAAGTACTCGTCCTTCAGCGCGATCTCCTCCAGCCGCACCGCCAGTTCCAGCAGCGGATTGTCCTTGTGCCCGAGCCGCTCGAGCACCTTGTAGCAGGCCGCGCGGATGATGGTGGCGCGCGGGTCGAAGTTCTTGTACACGCGGTGCCCGAAGCCCATCAGGCGGAAGTGGCTGGTCTTGTCCTTGGCCATGGCCACGTACTTGGGGATGTTCTCGACGGTGCCGATCTGCTCCAGCATCGCGAGCACGGCCTCGTTGGCGCCGCCATGCGCGGGGCCCCACAGGGCCGACACGCCCGCGGAGATGGCCGCGTAAGGGTTCGCGCCGGTGCTGCCCGCCAGGCGCACGGTGGAGGTGCTGGCATTCTGTTCATGATCGGCATGCAGGATGAACAGCAGGTCGAGCGCCTCGGCGGCGACCGGATCCACGTGGTAGGCCTCGCAGGGCACCGCGAAGAACATGTTCAGCACGTTGGCGCAGTACGACAGGTCGTTGCGCGGATAGACGAATGGCTGGCCGAGCGAATGCTTGTAGGCCGCCGCGGCAATGGTGGGGATCTTCGCGATGATGCGATGCGCGAAGATCTCGCGGTGGCGCGGGTTATGGATGTCCATCGAGTCGTGGTAGAAGGCCGACATCGAGGCGATCACCGCCGACACCATCGCCATCGGATGCGCGTTGTGGTGGAAGCCGCCGAAGAAGCGCAGCAGCGACTCGTTGATCATCGTGTGGTGGCGGATGTCCTCGTTGAACTTGTCGAGCTGCGCCTTGGTGGGCAGCTCGCCGTTCAGCAGCAGGTAGCAGATCTCCATGTAGCTGCTCTTTTCGGCGAGCTGCTCGATGGGGTAGCCGCGGTACATCAGCACGCCGGCGTCGCCGTCGATGTAGGTGATGCGGCTTTCGCAGCCAGAGGTCACGCCGAACCCCGGATCGTGCGTGAACACGCCGTGGTCCTTCTGGATGTTGGCGATGTCGAGCACCGAGGGGCCGACGGTGCCGTTCCGGACGGGAAGCAGGCTCTTCGTGCCGGTGGCGAGGTCGGTCAGTTCGAAATTCTTGTCGGCCATGGCGTGCGGTCCGGTGGGTTTTTACCCAAGCCTACACGCTCCAACCGGTCCGTGCACCGGCAGTCTACTCGACGACCTTGATGTATTCGCCTACCGGCAGCGGCTTGTTCGGATAAACGGCGTTGATCAGCTCGAGCTGTTCCTTGTGGTACTTCTCGGCCGGGATGTTCTGGGCATAGTCGGCCAGGCGCGTCTTCGGCGTGGCCTTGACGATGGCGATCCGGTACGGCTCGGCCAGCGCGTACTCCGACGCGCGCAGGTCGCGCGTGGTCTCGGCCACCGAGCGGAACAGGCCGTCGGCCTCGGGCCGCCCGTTGCGCGCCGAGAGGCTGGCGCCGGCATAGATGAAGGCGCTCTTGCCGCGGTAGAGCACGATGAAGCGGATCGGCCCCGTACCATTGTCCAGCGGCGAGCCCTCGCGGGTCAGCACGGTATAGCCTTCCATGCCGTTGATGTGCAGCTCCTCGCCGCCCGTGAGCGTCGCCCGCTTGAGCTGGGTCAGCAGGAATTCGCGCGGCGACTTGTTGTCCGGCCGCTGCTCGGTGGTGATCTGCATGATGCTGTCGTGGCTGGGCGTGAACGCCAGGATGCGGTCGCGTGCGTTCTCGATGACCCAGCCGTGCGGAAAGGCCAGCGTGATGCCCATGTCCGCGTGGTAGAAGCGGTTGTCCCGCACCACGCCCTGCGCGCGGCTGGAGCCGAAGGCCAGCCCGTCCATGGCCTGCATGTAGACGTCGCGGTTGACGGTGTAGCCGCCGGCGGGCGCCCCGCCGAGCTGCGCCGTGGCGCGTTCGGCCGCCGCCGCGCGGTCATCGGGCGCCGGGTGATCCGAGAACACCCCATGATAGATGTTGGGCTCGCGGCCTTCCCTGCGGGCGCTGGCGATCTCGAAGCTCTCCTGCGCCTTGAAGGTGTCGAACACCTCGCGCATCGCGTGCGGGTCGTAGCCGGCGCGCACCATGTACTTCATGCCGATGGCATCGGCCTCGGATTCGGCCTCGCGGCCGTAGCCCTGGATCCACGCGGCCGAGCCGATGTTGGCCAGGTCGCCGATCACCGGCGATCCGGTCAGCACCATGGCGGCCATGGTGAGGATGTCCGCCGCCGCGGCCTTGCTTTCCTGCCGCGCCGGATGGCGGGCGACCACGTGTCCCATCTCGTGACCCAGCACGCCGGCCAGCTGCGCCTCGGAGTTCAGGTACGGCAGCAGTCCGCGGAACACGTAGACGTAACCGCCGCCGGTGGTGAAGGCATTGATGGACTCGTCGTCGAGCACCGTGAAATGCCACTGCAGGTCGGGCAGGTCACTGGCACGCGCCACGCGCTGCCCGACGGCGTTGACGTAATCCTGGACCGACTGGTCCTCGTAGATGCCGTAGGCGCGGGTGATCTCGTCGTAGTCGCGGCGTGCGTCCTCGATCTCGCCCTTGCGGGTCGAGAGCACCACGTCATTGCCGCCGGTGGCCGGATTGTGGGCGCAGGAGGCCAGCGCCGCGAGCGCACCGAGCGTCGCGAGCAGGCGAACGGGAGTGGAACAGCGCTTCACGGCGGGCATTCTACGCCCGCCGCAACGCTCGATCAGCGCGCGGGGGCGCCCTTCGCGGCGTACTTCTTGCGGAACTTGTCGACGCGGCCGGCGGTATCGAGCATCTTCTGCTTGCCGGTGTAGAACGGGTGACAGGCGGAGCAGACTTCGATATTCAGATCCTGGCCCAGCGTCGAACCGGTCTTGAACGTGTTGCCGCAGCTGCAGACCACGTTGATCTCGGTGTAGGCGGGATGGGTATCGGCTTTCATGGCGCGCTCCAAAGGGGGCGCGCAGTCTAGCGGGGCGTCGCCCGCCCGGCAACCCGGTTCCGGGGCGTGTAGGTGTTTGGCCTACTTATCCCCAGTTTCTGTGGATAACTCTGTGCATGACGGCCAGGCCGTCGAGCCCGGATTGCGGAAATATTGCATTTCTGCTGCATTGATCAAATTATGACCAGCAAATTTAGCCCTTTCCCATCAATTAGTTACGCCGCCAACATCGCGTGATGTGACGCGATTCGACCGTAATTCTTTCAAATCCACCGCCGAGTCAGTCGCTGTGGATAGATGATGCTCCGCGGTGCGGAAAATCAGCTAAATGCCCGCCCGGCCTTGCGAATTTCGGTCCGGAAGGAAACGGGCGACGACCTCGTTCAGATACTGGGAACCCCTGAGGGTGGCGCGCCAGACACCTGATGCGCCCTCCAGCAAACCCTCGATGGCCAGCTGGGCGAGGGTGGGCGCCACGACGCTCATCGGCAGCCCGGTGCGGGCAACCAGCAGCGGCTCCGGGAATCCATCCGCCAGGCGCAGCGCGTTCATCATGAATTCGAACGCCAGGTCGTCGACGGGCACCGCCCGCCACTGCGGCCCGCCGGCCGCGGCATCCAGGTAGCGGCGCGGTTCGCGCAGATGCGTGCTGCGCTCGACCAGGATTCCGCCACCGGTCGCAGGCAGGCAGGTGAGCTTGCCATGCGCACCCGCGCCGGCGCCGAGGTAATCGCCGAAGCGCCAGTAATTGAGATTGTGGCGGCACTGCCGGCCGGCGCGCGCATACGCCGAAACCTCGTACTGGCTGAAGCCATGCGCGGCGAGCAGGGCCTGACACTCCAGTTGCATCGACCAGGCGAGGTCCTCGTCGGGCAGCGGCGGGGGCCGTGCCGCGAACAGCGTCCCGGGCTCCAGCGTGAGCTGATAATGCGACAGATGCGCCGGCTGCAGCGACAGCGCGGTGGTGAGATCCGCCAGTGCGCCGGCGATGCCCTGCCGCGGCAGGCCGTACATCAGGTCGAGATTGAAGTTGTGCAGCCCGCAGGCGTGCAGTTCCTCGGCGGCGCGCAGCACGTCGGCCGGCACGTGGATCCGGCCGAGCGCCTGCAGCGTGGCCGGGTCGAAGCTCTGCGCGCCCAGCGAGACGCGATTGATGCCGGCCGCGCGGTAAGCCGCGAACCGGCCGCGCTCCACGGTGGCGGGGTTGGCCTCCAGCGTGATCTCCGCATCGGCGGCGATGGTGAGCAGGCCACGCAGCGCGTCAAACAATCCGCCCAGTGCCTCCGGGCTGAACAGGCTGGGCGTGCCGCCGCCGAGGAAGAGGCTGTGCACCTCGCGCCCGGCAACCCGCGGCGCCTGCGCGCGCAGGTCGGCCAGCAATGCATCCAGGTACTGCGCCTCGGGCAGCGGGCCACGCAGCGCATGCGAGTTGAAATCGCAGTACGGGCATTTGCTCACGCACCAGGGAAAGTGCAGGTACAGCGCCAGCGGCGGGGCGGCGGCCGCGCCACTCATTGCAGCAGCCGCAGCAGGCCGGCGAGCGCCGCCGCGCGATGGCTGGCTGCATTCTTGGTGGCCGGCGGCAGCTGCGCGGCCGTGAGCGCCGCACCCGCCGGAATGAACAAGGGGTCATAGCCAAAGCCGCCATCGCCGGCCGGAGCATCCGCGATGCTTCCTTCCCAGCTGCCGGATGCCAGCAGCGGCTGCGGATCCGTGGTGCTGCGCACATAGGCGATCACGCAGCGGTAGCGCGCCGCGCGCCGCGCCGGCGGCACGCCGGCCAGCTCGCGCAGCAACAGCGCGTTGTTGTCGGCGTCGGTGGCGCGCGCGCCCGCATAGCGCGCGGACCATACGCCCGGACGTCCGCCCAGCGCCTCCACCTCGATGCCGGAATCATCGGCCAGCGCCGGCAGCCCGGTGCGGGCGGCATGGCGCGCCTTGAGCAGCGCATTGGCCTCGAAGGTGTGGCCGGTCTCCTCGACCGCCTCGATGCCCAGCAGCCCCTGCGGCACCACCTCGATGCCCAGCGGCGCCAGCAGGGCATTGAATTCGCGCACCTTGCCGGCATTGCCGGTGGCGAGCACCAGCCGGCGTGGCGCGCTCATGCGCCCGGTGGTGCCAGCGCCGCGCGTTGCGCGGCGAACAATTCCCCGGTGCCCCTGCGCGCCAGTTCCAGCAGCGCATCGACCTCGTCGCGTCGCATGGCATGGCCTTCGGCCGTGCCCTGGATCTCGATGAAGCCGCCACCGCTGTTCATCACCACGTTCATGTCGGTTTCGGCGCTGGAATCCTCGGCATAGTCGAGGTCGAGCACCGGCCGGCCGGCCACGATGCCCACCGACACCGCGGCGATCTGGCCATGGATGGGATCCGCGCCGCCCTGCTCGCGCACCAGCCGCGCGCAGGCATCCGCCAGCGCCACCCAGGCGCCGGTGATCGCGGCGGTACGCGTGCCGCCATCGGCCTGCAGCACATCGCAGTCCAGCGTCACCGTGCGCTCGCCCAGCGCGCCCAGGTTCAGCGCCGCGCGCAGCGAACGCCCGATCAGCCGCTGGATCTCCTGGGTGCGGCCGGACTGCCGGCCCTTGGCCGCCTCGCGCGCGCCGCGCGTATGCGTGGCCCGCGGCAGCATGCCGTACTCGGCCGTGACCCAGCCCTGGCCCTTGCCGCGCAGGAAGCCGGGCACGCCCTCCTCGATGCTGGCCGTGCACAGCACGCGGGTGTGGCCGAACTCCACCAGCACCGAGCCCTCCGCATAGCGGGTGAACGAACGGGTGAACCGCACCGGCCGCAGCGCGTCGGCCGCGCGGCCGTCGTGGCGGGGCGGGCTCACAGCAGCCTCAGCGCGGCCACGGAGGAATTGTCGGCGCCCTGGCCGCCGCGCTTCACCGAGAAGTCCGCCAGCGCCTGCAGTGCGGTCTTCAGCGGCACGCTGGAGTACAGCGAGGCGGCGATGTCCTCGTCCAGCAGGTTGGCCCAGAAGCCGTCGCTGCAAACCAGCAGCGCATCGCCCGTCTGCACGCGGATGCAGCGGCCGATGAGCATCTCCGGCAGCAGCGGGTCGCCGCCGAGGCAGGTCTCCACGTAGTTGCGCATGGGGTGATTCTGCGCCTGCTGCGAACTGATCAGGCCTTCCTGCACCAGCAGCTCCACATGGCTGTGGTCGCGGGTGCGGCGGATGACCCGGCCGGCGCGCAGGTGGTAGATGCGGCTGTCGCCCACGTGGGCCCACCAGGCGGTGCCATCCTGCACCAGGCACACCGCGCCGGTGGCGCGCGGGCGCTGTTCCAGCGGCATGTGCAGGCCCAGTGCCACCAGCTCCGTGTGGGCCGCGCCCAGCGCAATGTGCAGGAACGCCAGCGGATCCAGCAGCGGATGCGGCTGCACCGCGAAGCGCGCCAGCAGCGTGCGGCGCGCGAGTTCGGCCGCGCCCGCGCCATCGGCATGGCCACCCATGCCGTCGAAGGCGGCCAGCAGCGCCACCTCTGCCTCGACGGCGACAGCGATGCGGTCCTGGTTCTCTTCCCGTGCCCCGATCAGGCTCAGCTCGGCATGTTCGACTTGCAAAACCGGCACCTTGGGCTTCGGTTAGACTTCCGCGCAATTATTGCATTGCGCGCCACCGCCTGGGGCAGCATCGAATGATCGTCAGCATGACCGGCTTCGCCCGGGCCGAGCGCCAGCTGCCCACCGGCACGCTGGTGTGCGAGCTGCGCAGCGTCAACCACCGCTTCCTCGAGGCGGCGCTGCGCCTGCCCGATGAGCTGCGCCTGCTCGAACCGGAGCTGCGCGCCGGCATGCAGCAGGAATTGCGCCGCGGCAAGGTGGACTGCAGTTTTACTTATCGCACCGTGGCGCAGACGGACCGTCCGCTGGCGCTGGATGGCGCGGTAATCGAGCGGCTCGGTCCGCTGCTGGCGGAGCTTGCGGCGCGGGCGCAGCTCAGTGGCGCGCATCTTGGGCTGGACCTGCTGGACCTGCTGCGCTACCCCGGCGTGCTGCGCGAGGTGGCGACCGAACCGGAGGCGCTGCTGGCGGCAGCGCGCGAGCTGTTCGCCCGTGCCCTGGCGGAGCTGAAGGCGATGCGCGCCGGCGAAGGCGCGCGCCTGAAGGAGCTGCTGCTCACCCGCTGCGACCGGCTGGTGGAGCTGCTGGCGCAGGTGCGCGCCCGGCTGCCGGAGGTGCAGGCCGCCATCCGCGGCCGCTATGCCGAGCGCCTGGCGGAGCTCGCCAGCGCCGGCGATCCGGCGCGGCTGGAGCAGGAGATCGCGCTGATCCTGCAGCGCATGGACGTGGCCGAGGAGCTGGACCGGCTCGACGGCCACATCGCCGAGACGCGCAAGATCGTTGCCGGCAGCGAGGCCGCCGGGCGGCGCCTGGACTTTTTGATGCAGGAGTTCAACCGCGAGGCCAATACGCTGTCGTCCAAGTCGCAGGACCTGGCCACCACGCGCGCGGCGGTGGACATGAAGGTGCTGATCGAGCAGATGCGCGAGCAGGTGCAGAACATCGAGTAGCTTCCGGCAGGGTCCGCGAGCGACTGATTCTAGCCGCTGGCTACCCCAGATCGAACCCGAGCTGACGGTGATGTCGCACAGCGAGCAATGTCACGGTGTTGCCCTCGATGGCGTAGAGCACCACCAGCCGATCGAGCACGAACTCGCGCAGCTCGCGCCGGCCCTTGAGCTTGGCAAGCACGCGCTGCAGCAGCAGCTGACCGGAGTCTGTGGGCGGCGGATTGAGCAGCCAATCGCGGCCGGCGCGCGGGTGATCTTCCAGCAACGGGAACAGACGCCCAACGATGGCGTTTACCACGTCGTCGTACATGTTCGGTGACACCTTGTTCTGTTCCAAAAACAGCCGCATTGCTTCGAGATTGCGCTCGAAGCTCGCCGCAACCACAACCCGCATCTTCGCCGTACCGGCAAACCTACTTCTTGACCCGAGCGGCGTGCTTCTTCTTGAACGCTGCGGTCGTCATCGTCCGACCGGCTTCCATGTCGTCGAGGCCGCGCAGCACGTCCTCGGCAATGGAGTTGTAGGCTCGCTCGCGCTCCAGGCGGTGGTAGTAGTCCAGCTGTCGCGCATCGATCAGGGCCACATAGCCCTCGCCATTCTTGGTGATGATCTTCTCCCGGCCGGCGCGGGCTTGCTCGGCGAGCGCCGTGAGGCTCGCGCGAACCTTGTTTAGCGGCACAATGTCTTCAGTAGTGATGGCCATGAGACGCTCCGGTCAGTATATATTCATTAACGGGTACGTTAATGGATCCGAGCAACGCCAGCAAGCCAGCCGCCCCGCCCCGGTATAAACTGCGATCCGTTACCGTCGGAACCGGGCAAGGACCCAGGGGACGATCTCTGTAGCTGGCGATGTGGCTGGGCCAACCCTGAACCGACCAAACCACCAATGAATGCGTGTCGCTACACCTTGCGCGGCCGCGTGGCGCGCCGGTGCGCGATCTCCTCCGCATAGATGGGCGTGCGGATCACCGCGGCGGCGTTGAAGTTCGGCGGCAGCGGCTGGTCCGACATGGATTCCAGGTAGGCGTTGAAACGCTGCTCCACGCCGGGCCGGAACATCGGGTGGCTCATGATGAACAGGTCGTTGTGGCGGATGCCGTCCAGCACGATGCGGGCGGCCTGCAGCGGATCCATCATGCCGGGAGGCAGCGGTCCGGTAGGGGGTTTCGGTCCGCCACTGGGGCGGATTGTTTCATTTCCATTGCTATTCTTGAGCGCTGGCGGGCGATACGATTCGCTATTGCGCAAATTGGTGGCCACTCCGCCCGGCAGGAAGGCGGAGGTGCCGATGTTCGTGGCGGCCAGCTCGATGCGCAGTTCCTCCATCAGCATCAGCGCGGCGGCCTTCGACACCGCGTAGACGCCGGCGCCGCTGCCGGGAATCAGGCCGCCCAGCGAGGTGGTGGTGACGATGTGCGCGGGCTCCTTGTGCGCGAGCATCCGCGGCACGAAGGTGTGCACGCCGTGGATGGGACCCCACAGGTTGACGCCCAGGCCCCATTGCCAGTCCTTCAGCGTGCCGGTGCTGGCCGCCGCGTCCACGCCGACGCCGGCATTGTTGGCCAGCAGGTGCAGGTGGCCGAAGCGCCGTTCGATCTCATCCGCCACCCGCGGCCAGGCATCGGCGTCGGTGACATCGTGGCGGATGGTCATGAGGTCCGGATCGTCCTTCGCGAAATGGGTCAGCGCATCGGTCATCTGCGCCTCGTCGATGTAGCCCATGGCCACTTTCATGCCGGCGTCGCGCAGCACGCGCACCAGCCCGAGGCCGATGCCGCTGGAACCGCCGGTGACATAGGCCACCCGCCCCTTCACCTCGGCCAGCGGTGGCGGCTGCGACTCGCCCGCGGCTGCGGCCGCAGGCACGCCACCACCTGCAGCTGAGCCGCCCGCCGGGGCCGCGGCGCGCGCGCCTGCAGCCAGGCCGGAAAAAGCCAGGCCAGTCCCCAGCAGTTGCAGCAACTCGCGCCGATCCGACCTCATGCTCCGTCCCCCCAGGTAATCTCCGTGACGACTTTGCGCGCGCCCCGGCATGCGCGCAACGCCCGCGCGGGCTCCGGGCAGGTATATTGCCGGCCCCATGCCCTCCTCCCGGCTCTTCGTGATTTCCGCCCCTTCGGGGGCGGGCAAGACCAGCCTCGTGAAAGAGCTGCTGCAGCGCCTGCCGGGGCTGCGGGCGTCCGTGTCACACACCACGCGGCGGCCACGGCCGAACGAAGTGCCCGGGCGCGAGTATTACTTCACCGACGACGCCGGCTTTGACGGCCTGGTCGCCGCCGGCGCGTTCCTGGAACACGCGCGCGTGTTCGACAACCAGTACGGCACCAGCCGCGCCCAGCTCGAGGAGAAGCTCGCCGCCGGGCACGACGTGATCCTGGAGATCGACTGGCAGGGGGCGCGGCAAGTGCGCGCCGCCATGCCGGAATGCCGCTCGATCTTCATCCTGCCGCCGTCGCGCGCGGCGCTGCGCGCCCGGCTGACCGAGCGGCGCACCGACAGCCCGGCGGTGATCGAGCGGCGCCTGGCCGACGCGGTCTCCGACATGTCGCATTACCGCGAATTCGACTACGTGGTGGTCAATGACGACTTCAACGAGGCCGTGCGGCAACTGGTGGAGATCATCCAGGGCCGCGGCGCGCCGTACGCGGCCGCGCGGCCGGAACTCGCGCGGATCACGGCCAATCTGCTAAGCTTTCAAACCCCTTAGCACCAATCCCTTACAGGCGAACCATGGCCCGAGTAACCGTCGAAGACTGCCTGCCGAATGTCGAGAACCTGTTCCAGCTGGTGCTGCTGGCGGCCGCGCGCGCGCGGCGGCTGGCCAACGGCGCGGAGCCCACGGTGCCGGTCGACAACGACAAGGTGACGGTGATCGCGCTGCGCGAGATCGCGGAAGGCAACATCACGCCCGAGATGCTGGTCGAGCCGGAGCCGGTGCCCGAGCCGGTGGTGAACGACATCGACGCGCAGCTCGAGAACTTCCGCGCACCGCAGTTCGGCCTGGTGGGGGAATAAGCAACCGCTGACATGGACATTGCGCAATCGCTGCTCGGCCTGATCCCAGGCACCAGCGCGAGGCGCACCCCCGGCCTTTCCGAGCTGCTCGAGAAGGCCGAGCTCTACCTGCCACCCGAGCAGGTCGAGCGCATCCGCCAGGCCGCGGAATTCGGCGCCGAGGCGCACCAGGGGCAGAAGCGCCTCTCGGGCGAGCCCTACATCTCCCATCCGGTGGCCGCCGCCGAGATCCTCGCCGAGCTGCACCTGGATGCCGACACCATCGTCGGGGCCATCCTGCACGATGTCATCGAAGACACGCCGGTGGCCAAGGACGAGATCGCCACGCGCTTCGGCAAGGACGTGGCCGAGATCGTCGACGGCGTCACCAAGCTCGACCAGATCAAGTTCAAGAGCCGCGAGGAGGCGCAGGCCGAGTCCTTCCGCAAGATGCTGCTGGCCATGGTGCGCGACCTGCGCGTCATCATGGTCAAGCTCGCCGACCGCACGCACAACATGCGCACGCTGGATGCGATGTCCGCGCCCAAGCGCCGCCAGATCGCGCGCGAGACGCTGGAGATCTACGCGCCGGTGGCCGAGCGGCTCGGCCTGTACAAGATCAAGCTGGAACTGGAGGACCTGGGCTTCAAGGCGCTGTACCCGCAGCGCTACCGCGTGATCGAGCGCGCGCTGAAGCGCGCGCGCGGCAACCAGAAGGAATTCCTCGGCAAGATCCAGACCCAGCTGGAGGAGGCGATGAAGAAGGCCGGCATTCCCGGCAAGGCCGAATCGCGCGAGAAGCATCTCTACAGCATCTACAAGAAGATGCGCCGCAAGCGCTCGCTGCTGGCGCAGGTGGTGGATGTGTACGGGCTGCGCATCCTGGTGGATTCGGTGGACACCTGCTACCGCGTGCTGGGCGTGGTGCACGGCACCTTCCGGCCGATGCCGGGCCGCTTCAAGGACTACATCGCCATTCCGCGCGTCAACGGCTACCAGTCGCTGCACACCACGCTGTTCGGCCCCAACGGCGTGCCCATCGAGGTGCAGATCCGCACCTCTGACATGCACACGGTGGCCGAAGCCGGTGTCGCCGCGCACTGGAAATACAAGGCCGGCGGCAGCAAGGACGCCGGCACCGACTCGGCGCAGCAGGAACGCGCCCGCGCCTGGATCAACCACCTGATGGAGATGCAGGCCAGCGGCAACGCCGAGGAATTCATCGAGAGCGTCAAGGTCGACCTGTTCCCGGACAAGGTCTACGTGTTCACGCCCAAGGGCGCCATCCTGCGCCTGCCGCGCGGCGCCACGGTGGTGGATTTCGCCTATGCCGTGCACACCGACATCGGCAACCGCTGCGTGGCCGCCAAGGTCGACCGGCGCCTGGCGCCGCTGCGCACGGTGCTGCGCAACGGCCAGACGGTGCAGATCATCACCGCCAAGGGCGCCTCGCCCAATCCCTCGTGGGTGAACTTCGTCGCCACCGCCAAGGCGCGCACCGCCATCCGCCATTACCTGAAGTCGCTGCAGCGCTCCGAGGCCATCGAACTGGGCAAGCAGCTGCTGAACGCGGCGCTGGCCGAGTTCGAACTGGAGATGGACGGCATCGAGCCGGCGGTGATGAACCAGGCGCTGCAGGAATTCCACGTCAAGGACCAGGACGAACTGCTGGCGCAGATCGGCCTGGGCGAACGCCTGGCGCCGCTGGTGGCGCGCCGCCTGCTGCCCGGCGGCCACGACGCGCAGGGCAAGATCACCCCGCTCACCGTGGCGGGCACCGAGGGACTGCTGGTCACCTACGCGCGCTGCTGCCGGCCGATTCCGGACGACCCCATCATCGCCTTCCTGTCGGCCGGGCGCGGCATCGTGATCCACCGCGAGACCTGCGGCAACGTCGAGGATTACCACAAGCACCCGGAAAAATGGCAGCCGGTGACCTGGCAGCAGGGCATCAACCGCTATTTCAGCGCCGAGATCCGCTGCGAGGCCGCCAACAAGATCGGCATGCTGGCGAGCCTGTCGGCGGCCATCGCCGGCACCGGCACCAACATCGGCGATGCCAAGGTGGAGGTGAAAGATGGCGATGTCTCCTTCTTCCGCTTCGAGCTCGAGGTGAAGGATCGCAAGCACCTGGCCAACGTCGTGCGTACCATCCGGCAGATGCCCGAGGTGCTGCGCGTGTCGCGCTACCAGGCATCACGCCGGAACCAGGAAGAATGAACAAGCAGGCCATCCATACTCCGCACGCTCCCGCCGCCATCGGCCCGTACTCGCAGGCCATCCGCGCCGGCAACCTGGTGTTTCTTTCCGGGCAGATCCCGCTGGATCCGGCCACCGGCACGCTGGTCAGCGGCGACATCGACGCGGAGACCCGCCGCGTGTTCGACAACCTGAAGGAAGTGGCCGCCGCTGCCGGCGGCACGCTGGATCACGCCGTGAAGGTCAATGTGTACCTCACCGACCTCGCGCACTTCGCGCGGGTCAACGAGATCATGGCCACCTACTTCGGCAGGCCCTATCCGGCGCGCGCCGCCGTGCAGGTGGCGGCGCTGCCGCGCGGCGCGCGCGTGGAAGTGGAGTGCGTGCTCAGCCTGTAGCGGGCGGCATCGAACATCTGCGGCGCTCGATCGCCGGTCAGGAATGCAGCAGCACGCTCATCCGCGCCTTGCGGAACACGCGGCATTGCTGTTTCAGCCAGTGCAGGCGGGATGACAGCGACCAGTTCACCTGGTTCGTGTTGAGGATCGGCTCCCAGGGTGTGCCTGCCAGGCAGTCCGCATAGACCCCGCGGGCGCTGCGGCAGGCCGGTTGCTGCGCACTGTTCCAGGGCTTGTACGGGCCCACGAAATGCCGCAGCGTCGCCACGGCTTCGGCGTCCGCGCCGAGATATTCCGCGAGCCACTGCTGCACGTTCCAGCGCAGCGGCAGCCTCTTCCATTGACCGGCCGATGCGATGTTGAGCACGTCCTGGTCCAGCAGCGGCCAATGTCGCCCGGAACGCAGCAGGTCCAGCGCCCGTGGCAGATAGCCGCTCGTGCGGGTGCGCTGCCAGTCGAACAGCATGACGCCGGCATTGAAATATCCGGCATCTGCCGGCAGGTTGAGCCGCCGGACGTGCCGCCTCGTCCGGCGGCTCATGCATGAACCCACATCCGGTACGGCGGCGATGACATGACCGTCCATGCCGACGGAGAAGATTTCGCGGATGTCATGCAACGCCAGCACGTCGGCGTCCACGTAGAGCACCCGCTCATAGGCGGGCGGGAGGTATTCGTCGAGTTTCAGCCGCAGCAGCGTGCCCACTCCCCAGCCGCTGCCGGGTCTGGCCAGTGCGGTGGCGTCGACGGGCAGCAGGCGGATCTCCGTGCCGCGCATGGCGTTGAAACGTGCCAGGTCTTCCGCGTCGCGGCGCGACGGCTTGTGGCAGACGATCACCAGGTCGGCAAGCTGCGCGGCGCCTGCCCTGGCGCATGACCACAGGGTCACCGCCGCGGGCGCCAGCCAGGCTGGCGTCGCGCACGCGACAATGGCGTATCGATTGGTGCAATGCATGCCGGAAATGACGGTGCCGGCCACGGCCGCCCGCAGCCACTGGATTGCCTCGTCATCTACACGTAATGCGCCACCCATGCATTGCGGGTATCGAATTCGTCGGTGCGGGCTTATTGTCCGCAGGATGCGCGTTTCCCTTCGCTGGCTGTCGGCCGCTGCGCTCGCCACCTGCACGCTGGTCGTGCTGGGCGCATCCAGCTCCTCCGTGCCGTATTCGGACGAACCGCGCGAATTCCGCGAGTACCCGAGCTTCGAGGGTGCCGACGCGGCGGCCGAGATGCCCGCGGATGCGCTGGTGCCCGGCGAGCTGGTGATCGGCCGGCTGATGTATCCCAGCGCCGGGGGCCGCAGGGGCGACTGGCATTACGGCGGCACGGGCTGGACCGACGACTATCCGCGCGGCGATCGCGCGCTGATCCGGATGCTGCGGCGGAACACGCGCGTGAATGTGCGCGCGGTGGAGCAGCCGGTCAGTCTCGACGACGGCGACGACATCTTCCACTGGCCGTTCCTCGTCGCCGGGCTGGCGTTTTCCTGGTCGCTGTCCGGGGAACAGGCCGCGACGCTGCGCAACTACCTGGAGCGTGGCGGCTTCCTGTTCTGCGACAGCTACTTCGGCGAGAACAACTGGGACTACTTCGAGGAAAGCATGCAGCGGGTGTTCCCCGACCGGCGGATCGAGGACCTCACGGATGACGAGGTCGTGTTTCACATCGCCTTCGACCTGCCGCACATGACCGATGTGCAGATACCGAATTTCGACCTGAACATGGGCCGCGGCCTGAAGCCGCACTGGCGTGGCGTGTTCGACGACCAGCGGCGGCTGATGGTGCTGATCGCCCACAACAATGATGTCGCCGATGGCTGGCAGTGGGCGGACGATACGCGCTATCCGGCCGACGAGGCCAACCGCGCGCTGCGCATCGGGTCCAATGTCGCGATCTACGCGCTGACACATTGATCCGGGCGGCTCCAGACTGGCGTCGCCGATTGTCGACGGGTGTACGGGCGCGCACGCCTCTGCAATCCTTGCTGCATGAAGCGGCTGCTTGCCAACACGCTATCGTGCCTGCTCGCCCTGGAACTGGTGGCATGCGGAGGCAGCGACTCCGGCAACGGCTCGAATGGAACGGGCAATCCGCCCTCGACCCCACCGCCATCGAATCCCCCGCCCAGCAGCGGCGCGTTCGACGTGACGACGTACAAGTACGACCTGAGTCGCAGCGGCTGGAATCCGATGGAGACGGTTCTCACACCCGCCAACGTCAGCTCGGGCACGTTCGGCAGGATTCTGACGCTGGCGACGGACAATCGCGTGGATGCGGCACCGCTGTATCTGGCGCAACTGGCGATCGGTGGCGCAGCACACAACGTGCTGTACGTCGCCACCGAGAATGACTCGGTGTATGCGTTCGACGCCGACACGGGCGCGACGCTGTGGCAGGTTTCACTTCTCGCTGGCGAGAGCCCCAGCGATACGCGCGGCTGCAACCAGGTCACACCGCAGATCGGCATCACCTCCACGCCGGTGATCGATCGCGCGGCCGGCGCGATCTATGTCGTGGCGATGACGCGCGACAACTCCGCCACCTATCACCAACGACTGCATGCGCTGAGCATCACTAGCGGCGCCGAACTGGCGAACAGTCCGCGCGACATCACGGCAAGCTTCGGCGCGACCAGCTTCGATCCGGGGCAGTATGAAGAACGCGCCGCGCTGCTGCTGAACCACGGCACTATCTACACCGCCTGGACCTCGCACTGCGACATCGCGCCCTACGGCGGCTGGATCATTGCCTTCGACCAGAGTTCGCTGGCGCAGACCGCCGCGCTCAACGTCGCTCCCGGGGCCGGTGGCAGCGGTTTCGCCAGTCAGGGCCCGGCGATCTGGATGAGCGGCGGCGGTCCGGCGGCCGATGCCGCGGGCAATGTTTACCTGCTCACCGGCAACGGGCGCTTCGAGACCACGCTGAACGCGGGTTTTCCGGGCGGCGGCGACTACGGCAATTCCTTCCTCAGGCTCTCCTCCAGCGCTGGCACGCTCGCCGTGGCCGATTACTTCACGATGTCGAACGAAGTAGCGGAGTCACAGAGCGATCAGGACCTGGGTTCCGGGGGCGGGATGCTGCTGCCGGACATGAGCGACTCGAACGGCACGACGCGCCATCTGGTCGTGGGCGCAGGCAAGGACGGCAATCTCTACGTGGTCGATCGCGACTCGATGGGCAAGTTCGACCCGGCAGCGAACCACATCTGGCAGGAGCTGGACGGTGCCCTGCCTGGCGGCATCTGGTCCACACCGGCATACGCAAACGGCGTGGTGTACTACGGGCCTTCCGGTGGCGCGCTGCGGGCGTTCACCGTGACCAGCGCCAGGCTCTCGGGTGCCCCCACCTCGCTCAGTTCCGTGGGCTTTCCGTATCCGGGCAGTTCGCCATCTGTCTCCTCGAATGGCGCCATGAACGGCATCGTCTGGGCCTATCGCAACTCCTCCCCCGCAGCGCTGTACGCCTACGATGCCGGCGACCTGTCGCGTGAGCTGTATGACAGCAACCAGGCCGCCAACGGCCGCGATCAATTCGGCGCCGCCAACAAGTTCGTGACACCGGTGGTGGCGAACGGAAAAGTGTTCGTCGCGACGCCCAACGGCATCGCCGTGTTCGGTCTGCTGCAGTAGCCTCGGCCCGCTATTCGGCCGCACCTCGTGCCTGTAGCATCCCGGAATGACCAGCATCCGGGTGAAGGCAGAGTGCGCGTTGAGCCTGTAGCGAGCATCGCGGCAGCCAGCGCCGATCCGCTGTTCCTGCTGCCAGCGCGCTATGAAGACCGCACCCGGGTGACGCCCATCGGCGCGCTCACTGCCGGCGCGCGTGCCGTGGTGGAGGGCGAGGTGCAGGTCGCCGATGTCGTGTTCCGCCGCCGCCGCGCACTGCTGGTGCGCATCAGCGATGGTTCCGGGTTCCTGAACCTGCGGTACTTCTATTTCTCGCGCACCCAGCAGCAGGGCTTCACGCGCGGTGCACGGCTGCGCTGCTTCGGCGAGGCGCGCCGCGGCCCGCAGGGCCTGGAGATGGTGCATCCGGAGTACCGGCACCTCGGCGCGAATCCCGAGCCGCTCGAGGAACGGCTGACGCCCATCTATCCGCTCACCGAGGGCCAGACGCAGGGGCGCCTGCGCGCGGCGGTCAACCGGGCACTGGCGCGGCTGGCCGCCAGCCCCGCCGACGACCTGCTGCCCGCCGGGGTGGTCGCGCAGCTGCAGCTGCCATCGCTGCACGCGGCGCTGGAATTCGTGCATCACCCGCCCGTGGGCGTCTCGCTGGCGGGGCTCGCGGCCGGCACGCATCCGGCACAGCGGCGCCTGGCCTTCGAGGAACTGCTGGCGCACCAGCTGGCGCTGGCCCAGCTGAAGCAGTCCACGCAGCGGGAAGCAGCGCCCGTGCTGCGCGAGGAGTCAGGGCTCGCCGCGCGCTTCATCGCCGCGCTGCCCTACGCGCTGACCGGCGCGCAGCGGCGGGTGCTCGACGAGATCACCGCGGACATGCAGCGCGGCGAACCGATGATGCGGCTGGTACAGGGTGATGTGGGCTGCGGCAAGACCGTGGTGGCCGCCGCCGCCGCCGCGCGCGCCGTGGGCAGCGGCGCGCAGGCGGCGCTGATGGCGCCCACCGAGCTGCTGGCCGAGCAGCACGCCCGTGCCCTCGAGGCCTGGTTCCGGCCGCTGGGCGTCACGGTGGCGCTGCTCTCCGGCTCGATGCCGGCGCGCACGCGGCGCAGCGCGCTCGAGGCCGTGGCCAGCGGCGAGGTACAGATCGCCGTGGGCACGCATGCGCTGTTCCAGGAAGGCGTGGCGTTCCGCGAGCTCGCGCTGGTGGTGGTGGACGAACAGCACCGCTTCGGCGTGCAGCAGCGCATGCTGCTGGCGCGCAAGGGCGAGCGCGACGGCTGCGTGCCGCACCAGCTCATCATGACCGCGACGCCGATTCCGCGCACGCTGGCGATGACGGCCTACGCGGACCTGGACATCTCGGTGATCGACGAGCTGCCGCCGGGCCGCACCCCGGTCCGCACGGTGGTGCTGCCGCAGGAGCGGCGCGCCGAGGTGGTGGAGCGCATCAACGCGAGTTGCCGCGAGGGACGGCAGGCCTACTGGGTGTGCACACTGATCGAGGAGTCCGAGGAGCTGCTCGCGCAGGCCGCGGAGGAGACGGCCGCGCAGCTGGCCGAGGCCCTGCCCGGCGTGCGCATCGGACTGGTGCACGGCCGCCAGCCGGCAAAGGCGAAAGATGCCGCCATGCAGGACTTCAAGTCCGGCCGCACGCAACTGCTGGTGGCCACCACCGTCATCGAGGTGGGCGTGGATGTGCCCAACGCCAGCCTGATGGTGATCGAGAATGCCGAGCGCATGGGGCTGGCGCAGCTGCACCAGCTGCGCGGCCGCGTCGGCCGCGGCGCGCGCGAATCCACCTGCGTGCTGCTGTACCGCGCGCCGCTGTCGCAGCTGGCGCGCGAGCGGCTCGCCACGCTGCGCGACACCACCGATGGTTTTGCGATCGCGCAGAAGGACCTGGAGCTGCGCGGGCCGGGAGAACTGCTGGGCACGCGGCAGACGGGGCTCGCGGAACTGCGCGTGGCCGATCTGCTGCGCGATGCCGACCTGCTGCCGCAGGTGCGCGCGACCGCGGCAACGCTGCTGCAGCAGAATGCCGCCTGCATTGCGCCGCTGCGGCGGCGCTGGATCGGCAATGCGGAGGAGTATGGGCGGGTCGGCTGAGATGATCCTGCACGGCTGGAAAGGCGCGCCACTGCTGCGCCGCCTGACGCGCTACGCGCAGCTGATGCGCCTGAACCGCCCCATCGGCATCGGCCTGCTGCTGTGGCCGACGCTGTGGGCGCTGTGGATCGCGTTGCGCGGCGTGCCTGGTTCGCCGCGGTGGCCATCCATGAAGCTGCTGGCGGTATTCATCGCCGGCACCGTGCTGATGCGCTCGGCCGGCTGCGTGATCAATGATTTCGCCGACCGCGACATCGATCCGCAGGTGAAGCGCACGAAGGGCCGTCCGCTGGCGCTGCGGCTGGTGTCCCCGCACGAGGCGCTGGTGCTGTTCGCCGTGCTGGTGCTGCTGGCACTGTGGCTGGTGCTGCAGCTGGACGCGCGCACGGTGCGCTATGCCTTCGTCGGCGCGGCGCTGACCGTCAGCTATCCCTTCACCAAGCGCTTCTTCCCGCTGCCGCAGTTCTGGCTGGGCGCCGCCTTCGGCTGGGCGGTGCCGATGGCCTTCGTGGCCACGCTCGGTGGCGTGCCGCGGCTGGGCTGGCTGCTGTTCCTCGTTACGGTGCTGTGGGCCGCGGTCTACGACACCGAATATGCCATGGTGGACCGCGACGACGACCTGAAGATCGGCGTGCACTCCACCGCCATCGCCTTCGGCGACCTGGACAAGTTGCTGATCGGCGCGATGCAGCTGATGGTGCTGGCGGGGCTGGCATTCATGGGCCGCGCGCTGCGCCTGGGCTGGCCGTTCTGGCTGGGGCTGGCCGCGGCGCTGCTGCTGTTCGCGTACCAGCAGTGGCTGATCCGCGATCGCGAACGCGGGCCGTGCTTCACCGCATTCCTCAACAACAACTGGGTGGGCCTGCTGCTGCTCGCCGGCATCCTCGCCGACAACCTGTGGCGCGCGCGCTGATCAGGCGCGCCGCAGCGCGCGGTTCAGCGCCAGCGTCGACAGCAGCAGCAGCGCCGCGCCGGCGTTGTGCGCGGTGGCCAGCCACAGCGGAAAGCCACGCAGCACCATGCAGATGCCGATGGTGAGCTGCAGCGCCAGCGCCGCGAGCACCGCCACCGCCGCGTAGCGGCTGTTGCCCTCGCGGCGCAGCCACAGCGTGCGCAGCGCCGCCGCCAGCAGCAGCAGTGTCGCCAGCAGCGCGCCCAGCCGGTGCGTGAAATGGATGGCCACGCGCGCCGCCGGCACCAGCACGCCACCTTCGTAATTGATGCCGAGGCCACGCCAGGGCACGAAGGCGTCGTGGAAATCCGCGGCCGGCCACCAGGCCCCCTGGCATTTGGGGAAATCCGGACAGGCGATCGCCGCGTAGTTGGTGCTGGTCCAGCCACCGAGCAGGATCTGCACGCCGAGGGCGACCAGCGCGATCAGCGCCAGGCGCCGCAGGCCCGGCGCCGCAGGCCGCACCAGCGCCGCGGTGCTGCCGCCGCCCAGCGCCGACAAGGTGCCCGACCAGGGATTCGACGAGCGCCGGCGCAGCGTCAGCCACAGCCACCACAGCAGCGACAGCGTGGTCAGGCCGAACAGCAGGTGCAGTGTCACCACCAGCGGCGTCACCAGCAGCGTCACCGTCCACATGCCCAGCAGGCCCTGGAACACCACCAGCAGCACCAGCAGCAGTGGCTGCAGCAGCGGCACGCCCGGCTGGCGGCGCCAGCGCAGCGCCAGGCCCGCGATCACCAGGATGGCCAGGCCCAGCGTCGAGGCCCCGTAGCGGTGGATCATCTCGCGCCACGCCTTGCCGAGCTGCACGGTGTGCTGCGCGGCGCCGCCGTTGGCGGCCGCGGCGCCGGCTGGCGTGACGTGGCCATAGCAGCCCGGCCAGTCCGGACAGCCGAGGCCCGCGTCAGACAAGCGCACGTAGGCGCCGAATACCACCACGCAGAAGGCCAGCAGCATGGCGGCGAGGGCGAGGCGGCGCAGCGTGACGATGCGGAACATGATCAACCGATGTGCGAGAGGTTCAGCAGCTTCTTGAGGTCATCGAGCAGCCCGTGCGGGTCCTTGCGCGTGTCGTAGCGCATCACCAGGTTGCCCAGCGGGTCCACGATGAACAGCGAGTAGTCGCGATCGGTGGCCGGCAACGCGGCGACCAGCGTTGCAAGGCGCGGATCGGCGGCCGCATCCAGCACCGCCAGGCCCGGATGCGCGGCTGCCAGGTAGGCGCGATCGCAGCAGTGGCCGGTGGCGATGAACACGCGGTTCAGGCGGGTCATCTCCTGGTTCAGCGACAGGCGCGTCTGGCGCGCGAACACCAGCGCGCGCCGGCAGTTGTCGTCGCAGGCGCCATCGCCGGCGTACAGCAGCGACCACTGCTTCCGCGCCAGCGGCGCGGAGCTGGCCGGCAGCGGCCGGGCCGGTGTGTACAGTTCGCCATGATTGGTGCCTCCCGCCGGATGCCAGCCGATGCCGTAGTACAGGAAGAACGCGGCGGCGATCGGCACGAAGAAGAGGGCCAGCAGCAGCAGCATGGTGCGCCGCTGGCGACGGACCTGCATGCTGTCGGGAGACTCAGACATGGCGCTTCTTCAGGTTCAGGCCCACGAGCATCGCCACTGCCAGCAGTGCAAACGACCACCACTGGATGGCATAGGAGAAATTGCGTTCCGGTGAAATGCCCGGCGGCCGCCAGTCGCGCACATAACCGGGGCCGGAGTCCGGATCCAGCAGCAGCAGCACCGGCTGCAGCGGCGCGCCATAGGCCGCGGCGAGCTGCGCCATGTCGGGGAAGCTGGCCAGCTTCGGCCAGGATCCATCCGGTGGCGGCGGCACGCGTCCCGCCGCCAGCCCCGGCACGGGCAGCACCGACACGCGGCCGGTGAGGAAGGGCGGCTCGCGCGAAACATCCAGGCTCACATCCGGAAGCTGTTCGCGATAACCGGAGAACGGCACCCAGCCGCGGTCCACCACGAGGTGGCTGCCGTCCCCGAGCGTGAACGCGGTCAACACCTCGTAGCCCGGAGCGCCGTCGTGCGAGATGTTTTCCAGCAGGAACTGGTGCGCGGCATCCGGCGTACCGGCGAGGCGCACGCGCGTGAACTGCGGCAGCTGCGCCAGGCTCGCGGCCGTGGCCTCGATGGGCGGCCGGTCGTTGCGCGTGAATTCCTGCCACAGCGCGCGGCGATGCTCGCCGCGATGCCATTGCCAGAAGCCGAGGCCGATGAACAGCGGCACCACTGCCGCGGTGAGCAGCACCCAGTACCAGCGAGGCGCGAAACGCGGCGACAATCTATACTCACCTCATGGACCTGACACGCTTGGCGATCATCGCCGTGCTCGTGGCCATCATCGGCACGCTCGGCTCGGCGTTCTTCCAGCTCGCGCGTGGCGGCGATTCGCAGAAGCTGCTGCGCTCGCTCACCTGGCGCATCGGGCTGTCCGTGGCGCTGTTCGTCCTGCTGCTGCTCGCCTCGTGGATGGGATGGATCCATCCACACGGCGGCCCATGACGATGATCCGTCAGATCCAGTAGACGAAGACGAACAGCACCAGCCAGACCACGTCGACGAAGTGCCAGTACCAGGCCACCGCCTCGAAGCCGAAATGGCGCCGCGGGGTGAAATGGCCCTTCAGGGTGCGCGCCCAGATCACCGTCAGCATGATGGCGCCGACGGTGACATGCAGGCCGTGGAAGCCGGTCAGCATGAAGAACGTCGAGCCGTAGATGCCGGTGGAAAGCCGCAGGCCCATCTCGGTGTAGGCCTCGTGGTACTCGGTGGCCTGCAGGATCACGAAGGTGAAGCCCAGCAGGAAGGTCGCCGCCAGGAAGATGTTCAGCACCGCGCGGTTGCCCGCGCGCAGCGCATGGTGCGCGATGGTGATGGTCACGCCCGAGCTCAGCAGGATGGCCGTGTTGAGCGCCGGCAGGCTGAACGCCGAAATGGTCTGGAAGGTATGGTCGCCCTTGCCGCCGATCAGGCCCGGGCCGTTGGTGGGCCAGCCGGCGTCGTAGTTCTTCCACAGCAGCAGCTTGTTGAAGATCTTCACGCCCTCGCCGCCCAGCCACGGCACCGACAGCACGCGTGAATAGAACAGCGCGCCGAAGAACACCGAGAAGAACAGCACCTCGGAAATGATGAACCAGATCATCCCCATGCGGAACGAACGGTCCACGTCGAGGTTGTACAGGCCCGCCTCGTTCTCGGCGATGACCTTGTGGAACCAGCCGACGAACAGGCCGATGAGCAGCAGCGCGCCGGGGATGAAGGCCCAGGCACCGGCCCAGCCATCGAGGAAGGAGACCGCGCCTCCCATCAGTATGAACAGCGTGATCGAGCCGTAGATCGGCCACGGGCTGCTGTGCGGGACGTAGTACTTGCCGGCGTCGTGCGTGTCGGTAGGTGTGCTCATGTTGTTACCCGGAAAAATCCCTGCTCAGCGCTGCGCGAGCTGCGCCTTGCTGTCATAGAACGTGTAGGCCAGAGTGATGCGGTCGACGTATTTCGGCAACGCCGGATCGATGAAGAACCGTACCGGCATGTCGCGCGCCTCGCCCACCGCGAACTGCTGCGGCGAGAAGCAGAAGCACTCGGTCTTGTGGAAATACGGCGTGGCCTTGGAGGGCGCGATGTCCGGCACGGCCTGCGCCCAGGTGGCGCGGCCGGTCTCGTTGGCGGCATAGAACTTCGCCTCGTACAGCCTTCCCGGCACCACCTTGATGCTGTGCACCTCGGGCCGGAACTGCCAGTTGCCCACCGTCGGCAGGTTGGCGACGAATTCGACCGTGACCTCGCGCGTGGCATTGGTGCCGGGCGCGGCCGCAGGCGGCGCCGAGGCGCGTTCCAGATCCTCGCGGTTGCCGTAACCGGTGACCGAGCAGAACAGGCTGTACAGCGGCACCAGCGCGAAACCGAAGCCGAAGGCCAGCAGCGTGACCACCGTCAGCTTCAGCGCCAGGCTGCGGTGTGCCACGGATTTGCTGTCGCCGGCGTCGCTCACTTTCGATGGATGAAGGCAATGATGAACACGACATACACCACGCACGCGAACGCCGCCAGGCGCCAGGCCGTGGCGCGTACGCGCCGGCGGCGCGCGGCCGCCTGTTCCGGTGTCAGTTCCGGCACCGGCACCATCAGTGCAGGGCCCCCACGGTGCCGTGCGCGACCACATCGGCGCTCGGCGGCGAAGTCCAGCTGTGGTAGGGCGCCGGCGACTCGAGCTCCCACTCCAGGCCGTGCGCGCCTTCCCAGACGCGCCGGGTGGCCTTCTGGCCGCCCTTCACGCACTGCCACACCGCGATCGGGAACAGCAGCTGCGACAGCCCGAAGCCGAAACCGCCGATCGAGGACACCTTGTTCCACTCGGAGAACTGCGTCGAGTAATCCGGGATGCGGCGCGGCATGCCCGCGAGCCCGAGGAAATGCTGCGGGAAGAACAGCACGTTGACGAAGATGGCCGACAGCCAGAAGTGCGTCTTGCCCAGCTTCTCGTTGTACATGTGGCCGGTCCACTTCGGCAGCCAGTAGTAGGTGCCGCCCATCAGCCCGAACACCGCGCCCGGCACCAGCACGTAGTGGAAATGCGCCACCACGAAGTAGGTGTCCTGGTACTGGAAGTCCGCCGGCACCATGGCCAGCATCAGTCCGGAGAAGCCGCCGATGGTGAACAGGAACAGGAACGCCAGGGCGAACAGCATCGGCGTCTCGAAGGTGATCGAGCCCTTCCACAGCGTCGCCGACCAGTTGAACACTTTCACGCCGGTGGGTACGGCGATCAGCATGGTGGTGAGCATGAAGAACATCTGGCCGGCCAGCGGCATGCCCACCGTGAACATGTGGTGCGCCCACACGATGAACGACAGGAAGCCGATCGAGGCGGTGGCGTACACCATCGATTCATAGCCGAACAGCGGCTTGCGCGCGAAAGTCGGAATGATTTCGGAGACCACGCCGAAGGCCGGCAGGATCATGATGTAGACCTCGGGATGCCCGAAGAACCAGAACACGTGCTGGTACAGCACCGGGTCGCCGCCACCGGCCGCGCTGAAGAACGTGGTGCCGAAGAAGTGGTCGGTGAGCAGCATGGTCACCGCGCCCGCCAGCACCGGCATCACCAGGATCAGCAGGTACGCGGTGATCAGCCAGGTCCACACGAACAGCGGCATGCGCAGCAGCGTCACGCCGGGTGCACGCATGTTCATGATGGTGACGATCACGTTGATGGCGCCCATGATCGAGCTGATGCCCATCATGTGGATGGCGAAGATGGCCATCGGGAAGCCGTCGCCCTGCTGGATGGTCAGCGGCGGGTACAGCGTCCAGCCGCCGGCCGGCGAGCCGCCCGGCACGAAGAAGGTGGACAGCAGCAGCAGGAAGGCGAACGGCAGGATCCAGAAGCTGAAGTTGTTCATGCGCGGCAGCGCCATGTCCGGCGCGCCGATCTGCATCGGGATCATCCAGTTGGCCATGCCCACCCAGCCGGGCATCACCGCGCCGAACACCATCAGCAGCGCATGCGCGGTGGTCAGCTGGTTGAAGAACGCCGGGTCGAAGAACTGCAGGCCGGGCTTGAACAGCTCCAGGCGGATGCCCATCGCGAACAGGCCGCCGAGCAGGAACATGCACAGCGAGAACACCAGGTACATCGTGCCGATGTCCTTGTGATTGGTGGTCATCACCCAGCGGCGGATGAACCCCCTGGGCGGTTCGTGGTGGTCGTGCCCGGCGTGATCTGCGTGGTCGGCGTGCGTTGCGGTTGCCATGTTCGTCACTCGTTCAGGGAAACTGGGCTGGCTTGCTCAGCCGGTGGTGGCCGGGGCGGCGGCCGGCGTGCTGGCAGCGGGCGGTGCGGGCGGCGCGGGCGGCGGCTTCTTCGAGGCGAGCCAGGCGTCGAAATCCTGCGGTGACTTCGCCTCCACGACGATGGGCATGAAGCCATGGTCGCGGCCGCACAGCTCGGCGCACTGGCCGCGGTAGATGCCGGGCTTGTCGGGCTGGATCTCGAACCAGGCCTCGTTCACGACGCCCGGAATGGCGTCCTTCTTCACCGCCAGCGCCGGCACCCACCAGGAGTGGATCACGTCCTGCGCCGTCAGCAACAGGCGCACCTTCCTGCCCACCGGCACCACCAGCGGGTTGTCCACCGACAGCAGGTAGTTGGGTACCTTGTACGGATCGAGCCCCGAGCCGAGCTGGCGCGCGGCATCGCTGTCGCGCGACAGCGTGGAGAAGAAGCTCACGCCGGAGTCGAGGTATTCGTACTGCCACTTCCACTGGTAGCCGGTGATCTTGATGGTGAGCTGCGTGTCGCGCGCATCCTCGATCTGGATCAGCGCGCGCGCCGCGGGCACCGCGGTCACCACCAGGATCACCACCGGGATCAGCGTCCAGATGATCTCCGCCCTGGTGCTGTGGATCATCTTCGTGTCGGGCACCGCGCCCTGGGATTTGCGGAACTTCACCAGCGAGTAAATCATCCAGCCGAACACGAAGATGGCGATGACCACGCACACCCACAGCATCATCATGTGCACGGCCTGGATCTTGCCGGACAGCGTCGTCACGCCCGTGGTCATGTTGAGACCGGACCAGGCGGCATGCGCGGGCGCGGCAACAGCGGCGAAGAGCGCCATCACGGCACCCGGGTTCAGGAATTTGCGAAGCATCGATGGCCCTTGGATGAAGCTTGTATCGTAGTGGAAGGGAGCGGCTGCAACCGGCCTTCACTGACCCGGCAGTATAACCCGCGGCGCACGCCACAGTAGCGGGGCCGGCAATCGCTGAGCCAGATCATCCACATAGCGGCCCGCGTCCTGAAAATGCGGATCGATGGGATTTGCGATCCACCCGGCAAAGGCCACGCCGCTGCGCTGGATCGCTGCCGCGGTCAGCAGCGCATGACTCAGGCTGCCGAGGCGGATGCCCACCACCAGCACCACCGGCAGGCGCAGCGCCGTGGCCACGTCCTGCATGGTGCGAGCCGTCGCCGGCGGGCTGATCGGCGCGAGCCAGCCACCAGCCCCTTCCACGATGATCACTTCGGATCGCGACTTGATGCGCTCAAAAGCGGCCAGGATCGTGCCGAGGTCGATCTCCATGCCGGCCTCCGCCGCCGCCAGATGCGGGGCCGTTGGCCGGGGCAGGCAGCAGGGATTGAGCCACTCATACGGCAGCTGCACGTTGCCGGCCGCGGCCAGTTCCAGCGCGTCCTCGTTGCGCCAGCCGTGGGAGGTCATGGACGCGCCCGCGGCCACCGGTTTCATGCCGGCGGCTTGCAGGCCGCTACCTGCCAGCACCCGCAACAGGGCCGCGGCCACGACGGTCTTGCCCACGCCCGTGTCGGTGCCGGCGAGGAACAGGCTCTGGCGCAGGACAGCAGGCAATTCCATGCGTTCAGCCCCTGCGCTGCGCCAGCCGCGCGCGTACCTCGGCCAGCGCGATCTGCATCTCGCCCGCATGGCCGCCGCGTGGTGGCTGCGCCCATGCCACGGCATGCACCAGTTGCCAGGTGGCCGGCAGCCCGGCCGGCGTGCGCAGTGTTTCGTAGGCCGCGTTCATGCGCGCGAAGGCACCGCGGCCGGTGAGGCCGCGCGCGCGGCGCGCGTCCAGGTTACGCGCGCCCAGTGCACGCAGTTCCTGCATCAGCGCGCGCGCACCGGCGTAGTGGCGCACATGGCGATCCACGTCGAGCACGGTTTCGGCGAAGCCGGCACGTGACAGCGCGCTCCCGAGGTCATGCACGTCGATGAACTCGTGCACATGCGCGCCGGCATCGGCGGCGCCCCAGGCAGCGCGCAGCTCGCGCAGGGTTTCCGGACCGAAGCTGCTGGCAAGCAGCAGTCCGCCCGGCTTCAGCACCCGCGAAATCCCGGCCAGCGCGATATCCGGCGGCACCAGCCATTGCAGCATCAGGTTGCTGAACACCAGGTCGAAGCTCGCATCCGCGAATGGCAGGGATTGCGCATCGGCCTGCACGCAATGTATGCGGCGCCAGAAGCGGCTGCGGGAGCGCGCCACTGCGAGCATCGGGGCGGCGATGTCCGCGGCGATGACGACGGCACGCGGGAAATGACGCTTGATGCGGCGCGCGGCCAGACCCGTGCCGGCGCCCAGGTCCAGCACCCGCGCGGGCGGCGCCTGCAACAGGTCCAGTCGCGACAGCAGCTCATCGCGCGCCAGGCCCTGCAACCACGCGGCCGCGTCATAGGTGGCGGCGGCGGCACCGAAGCGCCGCGCCACCTGGCGCGGATCCAGCAACGCCTGCACGCCGTGCGGAGCGGCGACTTCGCTCACGCCGGCTCCTCCAGCCGCAGGCCATCGAGGAACTGGCGGATCGCCGCGGCGACTTCGGTGTGATGCGACAGCATCGGCGCATGACCCGCGCGCGGCACCTCCAGCAATCTGGCATCTGGCAGGTGCTGCGCCAGCCAGGCAGCGGCGGACGGCGGCGTGACCCGGTCATTCAGGCCGCTGATCACCAGCGCCGGTTGCGAGATGGCCGCGGCCAGCGCGCGCAGGTCCGTGGCATGCAGCAGCGCCATCCCCGCCAGCAGTGCCTCGCGCCGCGGCGCGCCCTGTTCGGCCAGTGCCGCCTCGATGAGCGCGCGCGCCTGCTCCGCATTGCGGCTGCCGCGCAGCTGCAGCGTGATGAAATCCTGCAGCGTGCGCTGCCAGTCCTGCGCCAGCACCGCGTCGAAGGCGCGCAGTGCCTGCGCCGCCATGCCGTGCGGCCAGTCCTCGCCCTGCGCGAATTTCGGCGACGCCGCGATCAGCACCAGCGCCGCAACCCGTGGCGGTGTGGCCGCGGCAATCGCCAGCGCGAGCTTGGCGCCGAAGGACCAGCCCAGCAGCACGCAGCGTGCGGGCAATATCTGGCTCACCGCCGCGCGCTGCACCTCGAAATCCGCCGCCTGTGGCCACCAGGCACTGCGCCCATGGCCGGGCAGGTCCACGGCCCAGGTCTCGAATCCGGCCAGGTCGGCGCGCAGCAGGTCGAAGACGCGCAGGTTCATGCCCCAGCCGTGCAGCATCACGATGGGAGGCGACGCGGCTGGCCGCGTCCCTGCGACCGGCTGCGGTGGCTGCCGCTCCACATGCAGCGCGGGCGGATTCATGCGGCATCGGCCGCCGGCAGCGCCGCGGCGAGCGCATCCAGCAGCGCCTCGACCTGCTGCTCGCGGTGCCCGGCGGAAAGCGTCACCCGCAGGCGTTCGGCACCGGCGGGCACGGTGGGATGCCGGATCGCCCCGACCCAGAAGCCGCGTTCCAGCAGCGCGCGGCTGACGGCCAGGCAGCGCGCCGCACCGGGCACCAGCACTGGCTGGATCGCCGTCGCCGACGCCACCAGCGGCAGCGCGCGCGCGGCGGCGCCGGCACGGAACAGCGCGATCAGGCGCGCGAGCCGCTCACGCCGCCAGCCCTCCTCCCGCAGGATGGCCAGGCTGGCGCGGGTGGCTGCGGCAATGGCGGGCGGCAGCGCGGTCGTATAAATGTAGCTGCGCGCCCGCTGCAGGATGAGCTCGATCACATCCCGGTCGCCGGCCACGAAGGCACCGAAGGTGCCGCAGGCCTTGCCCAGCGTACCGACCAGCAGGGGCACCTCGGCGGCGGAGAGCCCGGCGGCCTCGACCGAGCCGCCGCCGGTGGCGCCCAGCACGCCGATGCCATGGGCATCGTCCACCAGCAGCCAGGCCTGGTGGCGCGCGGCCGTGGCCGCCAGCCCGGCCAGCGGCGCGACATCGCCATCCATGCTGAACACCCCGTCGGTGGCGAGCAGCGCGAACTGCCCCGCATGCTCCGCCGCCGCGCGCGCCGCGTCGCCGGCATCGGCATGGCGGTAACGCAGCAGCCGCGCATCGGACTGCCGCGCGCCATCCAGCAGCGAGGCGTGGTTCAGGCGATCCTGCAGCACCACTTCACCGCGTGCCGCCAGCGCGGTGATCACACCCACATTGGCCATGTAGCCGGTGGAGAACAGCAGCGCCGCCTGCCGCCGCGTGAACTGCGCCAGCTCCTGCTCCAGTGCGTGATGCTCGGCCGAATGGCCAGTGACCAGGTGCGCCGCGCCGCTGCCAGTGCCCCAGCGACCGGCCGCGGCCTGCAGCGCCGCGACGATGCGCGCATCGCCCGCGAGGCCGAGATAGTCGTTGCTGCAGAAATTGACCAGCCGGCGGCCTTCGACCAGCGGTTCGAGAACACCGGCACCGGCGGCAAGAGATTCCACCACGCGCCGCGACCGCCGCTCGGCGCGCGCGGCCAGCGCCTCGAGTTCCGCGCACGGACCGGCGGCGCTGCGTTTCATCGCGACGCGCCTCAGGCGCAGCCGCGCGCGTCGGTCTGCTGCTGTGTCTCGGCCGAGATCTGCAGGCGCGCCAGCAGCGCGCGGTCGCGTGCCACATCGGGATTGCCCGTGGTCAGCAGCTTCTCGCCGTAGAAGATGGAGTTGGCGCCGGCCATGAAGGCCAGCGCCTGCAGTTCGTCGCTCATTGCTTCGCGGCCCGCGGACAGCCGCACCTGCGCCTGCGGCATCAGGATGCGCGCCACCGCGATGGTGCGCACGAACTCGAAGCCATCCACGCCCTGGCCCGACCCGGCGGCATCCGCCAGCGGCGTGCCCTGCACCCGCACCAGCTGGTTGATGGGCACGCTCTGCGGCTGCTCGGGCAGGTTGGCGAGCGTGGCCAGCATGCCGGCACGGTCGGTGCGGGTTTCACCCATGCCGACGATGCCGCCGCTGCACACCTTGAGATCGGCCGCGCGCACGGCCGCGAGCGTGTCGAGGCGGTGCTGGTAGGTGCGCGTGGAGATGATCTTCGAGTAGAACTCCTCCGAGCTGTCGACATTGTGGTTGTAGTAGTCGAGCCCCGCATCCTTCAGCTCGCGCGCCTGCTCCGGCGAGAGCATGCCGAGCGTGGCACAGGTCTCCAGGCCCAGCGCGCCGACCTCGCGGATCATGGTCGCGATGCGCTCGATGTCCTTCTGCCTGGGCGAACGGAACGCCGCGCCCATGCAGAAGCGCGTGGCGCCGGCGGCCTGCGCGCGGCGCGCGGCCTCCAGTACCTGCTCCACGGGCAACATGTCGTCGCGCGCCACGCCGGTGTCGTAGTGGATGCTCTGCGGGCAGTAGGCGCAGTCCTCCGGGCAGCCGCCGGTCTTGATGGACAGCAGCGTGCTCATCTGCACCCGGTTGGGCGCATGGAAGGCGCGATGCACCTGCTGCGCGCGGAACAGCAGGTCCATGAAGGGCAGCTCGAACAGCGCCTCGACCTCAGCCACGCGCCATTCGCGGCGCGCGCCGGCCGTGGCCGCGAAATCCAGTCCGGTAGCTGTCATGATCGTCCTGCTGCGGGTTGGTGAAGGCCGTGGGCGGCTGCGCAGGGATGGTCCGGGGACCGCCGGAGCTTGTCAACCAACCCCGGGCAGCATGAGTCGACAATAAGACGGGGCCTGCCGGAATGGATGCGCGATTGCCTGTTTTCGCCGCGCTGGTGCTGTCAGGCCTGGCCGCCGCCGCGCCCGCGCAGGACGCCGCCGGCTACACCAACCCGGTGCTGTACGCGGATTACTCCGATCCGGACGTGATCCGGGTGGGGCGCCAGTACTACCTGGTTGCCTCGACCTTCCATTTCTCGCCCGGGATCCCGGTGCTGGAATCGCCCGACCTGGTGCACTGGCGAATCATCGGCCACGTGCTGCCGCGACTGCCATTCGCGGCCGAATACGACATGATCCCGCCGTTCACGCTGACCGACGCGACGCTGCGGCCGGTGGGCCCTGGCCTGCGCTATGCCGGCGGTGTATGGGCACCCGCAATCCGCCAGCACGGTGGCCGCTTCTACGTCTACTGGCCCACTCCCGACGAGGGCATCTTCATGTCCACGGCGTCGAACCCCGCCGGGCCGTGGACGCCGCCGGTGGCGGTGATCGGCGAGCCGAAGCTGGAGGATCCCTGCCCCTTCTGGGACGACGATGGCAGCGCCTGGCTGATCCACTCGCGCGTCGGCGCCGGACCGCTGGTCCTGCACCGCATGAGCCCGGATGGCACCCGCGTGCTCGATGCCGGCACGGTGATCGCGCAGGACCCGGTGAAGCTGCCGGTGCTGGAAGGGCCCAAGCTCTACAAGCGCCGCGGCTGGTATTACATTTTCGCGCCCATCGGCGGGGTGGAGGGCGGCGCACAGGCGGTGGGACGCGCGCGCCACATCCTGGGACCTTATGAATGGCGCGTCGTGCTGGCGAAGGGCAGCACGACGGTGCAGGGCCCGCACCAGGGCGGCTACGTGGAAACCCCTGGCGGGAATGGCTGGTTCCTGCACTTCAACAGCACCGGCGCGTTCGGCCGCATCACCTACCTGGAACCGGTGCGCTGGCAGGACGACTGGCCGCTGATCGGCGAACCGGTGCCGGGCGAGACCTGGGGGCAGCCGGTGCCTGCAGCGCCGCTGCCGGTGAACACGCCGTCCGCGCGCTGGCCGCGGCTGCAGGATTCGGACGAGTTCGCCGCCCCGGTGCTGGCGCCGCAGTGGGAGTGGAACCACAACCCGCTGGATGAGGCCTGGAGCCTTGCCGCGCGCCCCGGCTGGCTGCGGCTGCGCGCGCTGCCGGCGGCGGACCTGGTCACCGCGCGCAATACGCTGACGCAGGTGCTGCAGGGACCGGCGATGACCGCCACCACCCGCCTGGACATCAGCGCCATGAGCGAGGGCCAGCGCGCCGGCCTCTCCATGTTCGGCACGCGGCCGGCATGGATCGGCGCGGTCAAGGAAGGCGGGGCTGCGCACGTGGTGTTCGCCAATGCCGGTGAGGAGTCGGTGGTCGCGCCACTGGCGGGCAACGTGCTGCAGCTGCGCGTGCAGGTGGGCGCGGACCAGCAGGCGCGCTTCGCCTACAGCCTGGATGACGGCGCGCACTTCACCGAGTGGAACGCGGCGGTGGCGCTGCGCTTCTCGTGGTGGAAGGGCGCGCGGCCCGCACTGTTCACCTACGTGCGCTCGCCGCCGGCCACGGCGGCGGGCAGCGGCTACATCGATGTGGACTGGTTCCACGTGCAGGTCGGCAGGTAGCGCGGCACAGCCGCCATTTATCGGCACTTGCACGCCTTTCACCGCGCGCATCGGGGCGCGCCATGCGGCAGATTGGCTGCATGGAGGAAAGGCGGCGCCAACGCATGGGGCGGCGCGCGTGGCACCGTCCCGCCCGCGCACTGGCCCATGTGCTGGCGCCGCCCTGCTGCGCCCTGTGCGCAGGGCCGGGCCAGTGGCTGGATGAGCCCTGGGGCCTGGACCTGTGCCGGCACTGCGAGGCGGCATGCACGCGCTGGCAGCCCGAGCCGCTGCCCTTCGACGCGGCGTTCTGCCTGTTCCGCTACCAGGATCCGGTGGACCGCATGATCACGCGGCTGAAGTTCCACGAGGAGCTGGTATTCGCGCGCGTGCTCGGCACGCTGTTGGCGCAGGCCCTGCGTGCCCTCGATGCCGAAATGCCTGACTGCATCGTGCCCATGCCGCTGCACCGCTCGCGCTACCGCGAACGCGGCTTCTGCCAGACCACCGAGATCGCAGGCCACGTGGCGCGGCGCCTGCGCAGGCCGGACGGCCGGCGCCTGCCGGTATGCGGCGGGCTGCTGCAACGGGTGCGCGCCACGCGCGCGCAGAGCGGCCTCAGCGCCGCGCAGCGCGCCGACAACCTGCGCGGTGCGTTCGCCGTGCATGCGCGGGGCGCGCCGCCACGGCACGTGGCATTGCTGGATGACGTGCTGACCACCGGTCACACGGGGCTGGCCGCGGCGGCGGCGCTGCATGCCGCGGGCGTCGCGCGCGTGGCGCTGTGGTGCTGTGCGCGCGCGCCGCGCCGCGACGCATTGCAGGCCTAGTGCGAGTAGAAGATCGGCGAGGTCCAGGCGCGCTCCTGCAGCCAGTAGTCGCGCGCGGTGGTCAGCGGCAGGCCGTACTGCACCGACAGGTAGGTGGTCCAGCGGGGCGTCGGAATCTCGATCACGCGCGCGTAGTAGGCGGCCGGCGCGGACGCGTCGAAATCCGGATCCGTCCACTCGCCCGACAGCTGCGCGGCGCCGATGGTGTTGCTGTAGGCGGCCCGCTTCGGATCCACCGTGTTGCCTACCGCCGGCACCTTGCCGGTCTTCGGATCGGGCTTGCGGTGGCCGGACCAGACCACGTCGAACACCTTCTCGTGATCCTGGCCCGCCTTGCGCCACACCTTGATGACCTGGATGCGGTCGAGGTTGGCCCCGTCGGGATCCTTCAGCGCCTGCACCAGGAAATGCGGTGCGCGCCGGCCGGCCGGCGCGGCCGGCAGGTCGCCGCCCATGGGCACACCCTTCGCGTACGCGGTGGCCAGCCAGCGCGACTGCTTGATGAGGCCGGCCGGATAATCCCAGCCGCCGAACATGCGCACCTGGATGCGCGAGCCGGAGGTGGCATAGACCTCGCGCCGCTGCAGGGCGGCGAACAGGGCCTCGCGCGTGTTCTGTTCGGCCCACACTCCGGTGATGCCGCTGGCCGACAGCACGGCGGTGGGCTGGTGCAGCACCGCGTTCATGTCGTTCAGCAGGTGCGGGGCGTTGTCCTTCGAGTGCGAGTCGTTGTCGCCCAGCGCGCCGGGGAAGTTGTTCTCCTCGGTGGACGGAGCGCCGGAGTGGAAGTCGCTGCCACCCTCGAAGCCCAGCCGGTAGGGGTTCACGCCCACGCGCTCGGCGATCTGGAAACCGCGGGTCAGTGCCTGGCGCGCGTAGCTGCCGTCGAGCTTGCCCTTGCGGTCGCCCACGAAGTGATCGATCACCTCGAAGCCCGCGAATTCATCATCCGGCGACAGCTCCGGGCGCGTCTCGCTGGTGCCCTTGATCTGCGTGATCTCCACCAGCTTCTCGTTGCGCGCCTTGGCCTCGGCGTAATCGCGCGTCATCGGGTTGCCGTCGGAGCCGTTCAGCGAGAACTGCAGGCCGTCGCTGAGGTTGGGGTTGTGCGGCACCAGCACCGAATCGATGCCCCTGGCGCGGTTCGCGTCCGCGTAGCGCCACAGGTCGGCGGGATTGCGCGAATCCAGCGCGGTGAAGGGCACCTCGGGATACTGCGGACCGCGGAAGATGACCACGCGGTGGTCGTGCGAGCCACCCGGCGTGTCCGACCATTCATAGGCCACGAAGGCGGTGAACTTGCCGGGCTGGTTGGCCTGGTTGGCCGCGTCGATGACGCGCTGCCAGTTGTCCTTCTTGATGGCCTCGGTGTTGAGCTCGGGGAAATAGGCGTTGCCGCGGAAGCCCGAGCCCATGATCCGGCTGATGCCGGACTTGTCCGTGTCGCTGATCGTCTTGCTCCAATCCGTGCCAGCGAAGCGCGGATCCTTGTCGAGGATCTGCATGACCACGCCCATGTATTCGGAATGGTCGGTCACCGCGAGGAAATCCAGCGGCGCATGGCGCTGGATGGGCTTGCCCATGTATTGGATGGGCTGCCCCCTGGCGTAACGGTAGGCATCGCCGGGGGTGGTGCGTACGCCCGCCCACGCGGCGTCGAAGGAATTGGAGGTGTGCAGGTGCAGGTCGCCGAAGTACACCTTGCGCAGTGGATCCGCCGGCAGCGCGGAATCGGTGTCGACGCCTGGGCCGGCCGCGCGCGCAGGTTGCGCGGCGAGCAGCAGGCCAGCGGCCAGCCATGCGCAGCTTGCCGCTGCGACGCGTATCCAGGCACTGCCAGGCATGAGCCCTCCCCACCGGGTTGTATGCTTGGGCCACGAGAATACCTTTCGCGCCCCGCAGTGCGCACCGGAATTGGAAGCATCACCACCGCCAGCGCAGGTTATCGGTTCGCGGCCAGGCGCCCTGCGCCGGCTGGCACGCGAGCCGCTGCTGCAGTTCCTGCTGCTGGGCTGCGCGCTGTTCCTGGCATCGCAGGGCATTGCGCACTGGCGCGACTTGCGGCAACGGCGCATCGTCATCGATGCGCAACTGGTCAGCTGGCAGCGCAACCTGTACCACGCGCAGTTCGGCACGTGGCCGGATAGCGAAACACTGGAGTCGCTGCTCCAGAGCCACATCCGCGACGAGGCGCTGTATCGCGAGGCGGTGCGCCTTGGCCTCGGCGCCGACGACGAGGTGATCCGCCAGCGCCTGATCCAGAAGATGGAGTTCGTGCTCACCGACGCCGCGCAGCCACCGGAGCCCGACGATGCCACGCTGCAACGCTTCCTCGCCGCGCATGCGCAGCAGTACGCGGTGCCCGGCCGCGTGAGTTTCGAGCTGCTGTACTTCGCCGACCAGCCGGACCAGGAGGCAGCCAGGGGGCGGGCCGTGGCCGCGCTGCGGCGGCTGCAATCCGGCGCGCGCAAGGTGCGCGGCGATGCCTTCGCACTCGGCGCGGACTGGTCCGCCGATGCAGATGAGCTGCTGCGCCGGTTCGGCGATTCGGAGATGGCCACGGCGCCGCTGTACGCGCCGCCCGGCCAGTGGGCCGGGCCGTTCCGCTCCGGCTATGGCTGGCACCTGCTGCGCGTGACCACGCGCGCGGCCGCGCGCATGCCGCTGCTGGCGGCCGTGCGCGAGCGCGTGCGCACCGACTGGCTGGCGGATTTCCGCGAGCACGACCGCGAGGCGCGCATCGCCGCGCTGGTCAGGGCGCATCAGGTGGTGCGGCTGGACCTGCCACAACGATGAGAACGCGGCAGCTGCGCCGCCGCTGGCTCGCCGCGCTGCTGGTCACGGCCGGCGTGGCCTGCCCGGCCGGCGCACACGAAGTCCGGCCGGCTTCGCTGGAAATCACCGAGCTGCCCGATGGCACACAGATCCTGTGGCGCCAGCCGCTGCTGGGCGGCTACTCGCTGGCGCTCACCCCGCATCTGTCGGCCGGCTGGCTGGAAACGCCAGCCACGCAGCAGGCCGCGACGGCGCAGACGCTGACGCGCGGCTGGCGCATCACGCAGCCGGGACCGCTGGCCGGCCAGACGCTGCGCGTGGATGGCCTGGATCACACCATGACCGACGTGTTCGTGCGCGTGCACTGGCGCAACGGCGATGAGACCGACGCGCTGCTCAAGCCGCTGGCGGCGAGCGTGCTGCTCGAACCGCAGAGCGGCGCAGGCGCGGCGATCGGCGAGTACTTCCGGCTCGGCGTCGAACATATCTGGACCGGCTACGACCACCTGCTGTACCTGCTGGGCCTGATGCTGCTGGTGGGCAACCTGCGCGCGCTGCTCGGGGTGATCACCGCGTTCACGGTGGCGCACAGCCTGACGCTGGCCCTGTCGGTGCTCGGCATCGTCAGGCTGCAGCCCGCGCCGGTGGAGGCGGCCATCGCGCTGTCCATCCTGTTCGTGGCCGTGGAGCTGCGCCGCGGGCAGATGGGCCGGCCGGGTTTCGCGCAGGCGCATCCGTGGGTGGTGGCGTTCGCGTTCGGACTGCTGCATGGCTTCGGCTTCGCGGGCGCGTTGCGCAGCATCGGCCTGCCGGACGGCGCGCTCGCCGCGCCCCTGCTGCTGTTCAACCTGGGCATCGAGGCCGGGCAGGTGGTGTTCGTCAGCGCCGGCGCCGGGCTGTTCTGGCTGCTGGTGCGGGCGGCGCCGGTGGCGCGGCCGGCGCTGCAGCGCGCCCTGCCGGTGGTCATCGGCTCGCTGGCAGCCTGGTGGCTGATCGAAAGGACCATCGCGCTGGGGTGAGCACCCCGATCTGCTAAGCTTTTGCGCCCGCCGTCCGCGGCAAACCTGCGCCAGCCATCTTCCAACCCGCAGTGGCCACCTCCGACGACATCCTCCCCGCGCCCGCCGCCAGCCGCTGGCGGCTGTACTACGCGCTGACCAAGCCGCGGGTGGTGGCGCTGATCGTGCTGACCGCGGTGGTGGGTTCGCTGCTGGCGACCCCGGGCCTGCCGCGCCTGGACCTGCTGCTGTTCGGCAACCTGGGCATTGGCCTCGCGGCGGCCTGCGCCGCCACGCTGAACCAGGTGCTGGACCAGCGCATCGACGCGAGGATGGCCCGCACGCGCACCCGGCCGCTGCCCACCGGCGGCCTCACCGAGGCCGCGGCGCTGTGGTTCGCGGCGCTGCTCGGCGTGGCCGCGATGCTGCTGCTGTGGCTGCTGGTGAATCCGCTCACCGCGGTGCTCACCTTCGCCTCGCTGATCGGCTACGCGGTGGTCTACACGCTGTGGCTGAAGCGCGCCACGCCGCAGAACATCGTCATCGGCGGGGCCGCCGGCGCCGCGCCGCCGGTGCTGGGCTGGGCGGCGATCACCGGCAGCATCGAACCGCATGCCCTGCTGCTGTTCCTCATCATCTTCGCGTGGACGCCGCCGCATTTCTGGGCGCTGGCCATCGCGCGCCGCGAGGATTACGCCAAGGTCGACATCCCGATGCTGCCGGTCACCCATGGCGTGGCGTTCACGCGGCTGCATGTGCTGCTGTACACCATCCTGCTGACGCTGGTGACGCTGCTGCCCTGGCTCACCGGCATGAGCGGCCTGCTGTACCTGCTGGCCGCGCTTGGCCTGGATGCAGCCTTCCTGCGCCATGCCATCCGCCTGCATCGCTCGGAGGCGAAGGAGCTGCCGATGCGCGTGTTCCGCTTCTCGGTGCAATACCTGATGTGGCTGTTCCTCGCGCTGCTGGTGGACCACTACCTGCCGCTGCGCCCCTTCTGATCCGCCGGAGTCCCCATGCTGTCACGCCGCCTGTTGTTCGTCGCACTGCTGCTGGTTGGCGCGCCCGCGCTGGCGCAGCTGCGCTGGCAGCAGGGCGTGGAATACCAGCTGCTGCCCACCGCGCAGCGCGATCGCGCGCCCGCGGACCGGATCGAGGTGGCCGAGGTGTTCTCCTATGCCTGTCCGTTCTGCAACAAGGCGCGCGAGCAGGTGGCCAAGCTCGCCGCCTCGCTGCCGCCCGACGCGGTGATGACCTACGTGCACGCCTCCTTCCTGCCGGCCGAGGACTGGCCGATGTTCCAGCGCGCCTACTACACCGCGCGCAGGCTGGGCATCGCGGCGAGCACGCACGAGCAGATGTTCGATGCGATCTGGAAGACCGGCGAGATGCCGCTGATGGATCTCGCCACCAGCCAGGTGCGCCGGCCGCTGCCGACCATCGAGGATGCGGCGAAGTTCTACGCGCGGGTCGCCCACATCAAGGTCGAGGACTTCCTCAAAGTGGCCGCCTCGCCGGAGATCGACGGGGAGATGCGCCGAGCCGATGAACTGGTGAAGCTGTGGCGCATCCCGGGCACCCCCGCGCTGGTGGTGAATGGCCGCTACCTGGTCAGCAACGACCTGCCGCTGGAGGAACAGGCGCAGCTCGTGCAGTACCTGGTCAGCCTCGAACGTGTACGGCTGAAGAAGAAGTAGCCCCGATGCACGTCGAGCGCATCTGGCCGGGGACCGAGCTGCGCAACTACCACTACCTGGTGGTCTGCCAGGAGACCGGCGAGGCGCTGGCGGTGGACCCGTGGGATGCCGGGCTGATGCTCGAGACGGCACGCCGGCATGGCTGGAGCATCACGCAGATCTTCAACACCCACCATCATCCGGACCATTGCAGCGGCAATGCGGCGCTGCGGGCGGCCACCGGCGCGCCGGTGCTGGCCCACGCCGGAGCGGCCGCGCTGATCGGCGACGTGGACACCGCCCTGGCCGGCGGCGAGGTGATCCGCGTCGGTCGCAGCATCGAGCTGGAGTGCCTCGATACCCCCGGCCACACCCTGTCGCACATCTGCCTGTTCGCGCATGCACCGCAGCCGGCGCTGTTTTCGGGTGACACGCTGTTCAACGCCGGCGTGGGCAACTGCCTCGGCGGCGGCGATCCGCTGCTGCTGTACGAGACCTTTGCCGGGTGCATCACGCGCCTGCCGGATGAGACCCGCATCTACCCCGGGCACGAGTACCTGCTCAACAACCTCGGCTTCACGCTGGCACGCGAACCGGGCAACGCCGCCGCGCTGCAGATGAAGCAGCGGCTCGCCGACACCCCGCCGCTGTCGATGCCGGTGACCACGCTGGCCGAGGAGCGCCGCTTCAACACCTTCCTGCGGCTCGACAACCCCGGGATCATCGAGGGCCTGCGGCGCGAGTTCCCGCAGTTGCCACCGCAGCCCGCAGCGCGCGAGGTATTCGTGCGCCTGCGCGAGCTGCGCAACGGCTGGTAGCGGCGATGGCCTACCAGAATGACAGCCAGACGCTGCGCCGCTGGTTCGCGGTGGCGGTGGTCGCCATCGTGGTGCTGGCCATCTGGCTGGTGCTGCGGCCCTTCGCCATACTGCTGGCCTGGGCCGGCATCCTCGCCTTCCTGATGCTGCCGCTGCAGAACGCGCTGACGCGGCGCTTCCGCGGCCGCGGCAGTCTCGCCGCGGGGCTGCTCACCGCGCTGACGCCCATTGCCATCTTCACGCCGCTGACACTGCTGGTGCTGGCCTTCGCGCACCAGCTCGCGGAGCTGGGCATGGCGATACAGCAGGATCCGGGCCTGCTGGACCTGAATCGCTGGCTCGATCCGGCGCAGCACCCGCGGCTGGCCTCCTACGCGGCATGGCTGGCCACGCGCTTCGACGTGCAGGCGGCGGACATCCAGGAATACCTGCGCAACAGCGTGCAGCAATGGGCCGGCGGGCTGGCGAGGTCCGGCGGACATGTGTTCCTGAACGCCGCGGGCATGCTGCTGCGTTTCTTCCTGATGCTGTTCGTGCTGTTCTTCACGCTGCGCGACGGCGCGACGTGGTTCGCGCGCGTGGCGGCGCTGCTGCCATTGAGCGCCGGCCGGCGCCAGGCGCTGTTCACGCGGCTCGGCAAGGTATTGCGCGCGGTGGTCTACGGCTGCGGGCTCACCGCGCTGGCGCAGGGCGTGCTGGTCACCATCGGCTTCACCATCTCCGGGCTGTCGGGACCCATCGTGTTCGGGGTGCTGGCCAGCGTGCTGGCGCTGCTGCCCTTCGGCGGCGCGGCCATCGTGTGGGTGCCCGGCGTGCTGTACCTGTTCGTGGTCGGCCGGATCGGGTTCGCCATCTTCCTGCTGGTGTGGGGCGCCATCGTGGTCTCCATGTCCGACAATTTCATCCGGCCCGCCATCATCTCGCGCTACACGCCGGTGCCCACGCTGCTGGTATTCCTCGGCGTGATCGGCGGCGTGGCCGCATTCGGGCCCATCGGTTTCATTGTCGGCCCGGTGATCCTGGTACTGGCGACCGAGCTGCTGCGCTACGCCGAAGGCTCGCTGGCGCGCGTAGAATAAGCGCGCCGCATGGACCTCTCCCCGATCCTCAATCCGCTCAACGACGAGCAGCGCGCCGCCGTCACCGCGCCGGGCGGCGCGACGCTGGTGCTGGCCGGTGCCGGCAGCGGCAAGACGCGCGTGCTCACGCACCGCGTGGCCTGGGCGATCGCCGCGCTCGGCGCCTCGCCGCACAACGTGCTGGCCGTCACCTTCACCAACAAGGCCGCGGCCGAGATGCGCCAGCGCATCGAGAAGCTGCTGGGCGTGCCGGGCGGTGCGATGTGGGTGGGCACCTTCCACGGCATCGCCCACCGCCTGCTGCGGCTGCATCACCAGCTCGCGGGCCTGCCGCCGGGTTTCCAGATCCTCGACAGCGAGGACCAGCAGCGGCTGATCAGGAAGGTGATCCGCCAGCAGGAACTGGACGAGACGCGCTATGTGCCGCGCGACGTGCAGTACTGGATCAACAAGCTGAAGGACGACGGCATCCGCCCCGGCCAGGTGCGGCCCGGCCAGGATCCCATGCAGCAGATGCTGGCGAAGCTGTATGCGCTCTACGAGGAGACCTGCCGCCGCAGCGGCGTGGTCGACTTCGCCGAGCTGCTGCTGCGGGCCTTCGAGCTGCTGCAGGGCAATGCCTCGCTGCTGGCACATTACCGCGAGCGCTTCACGCAGGTGCTGGTGGACGAGTTCCAGGACACCAATGCCATCCAGTACGAATGGGTGAAGCTGATGGCCGGCCCTAACGGCAGTCCGTTCGTGGTGGGCGATGACGACCAGTCCATCTACCGCTGGCGCGGCGCGCGGGTGGAAAACCTGAAGCAGTTCACGCGCGATTATCCCGGCGCGCGGATGTTCCGGCTGGAGCAGAACTACCGCTCCACCGGCAATATTCTCGGGGCCGCCAATGCGCTGATCGAGCACAACTCCGGCCGCCTCGGCAAGAACCTGTGGACCAGCGGCGCGAAGGGCGAGCGCATCCGCATGTATGCCGCCTTCAACGAGCGCGACGAGGCCGACTTCGCCGTGCAGCGGATCAACGAGTGGGCGCGCCATGGCGGCCTCAGGCGCGAAGTGGCCATCCTGTACCGCTCCAATGCCCAGTCGCGCGCCTTCGAGGAGGCCTTCCTCACGGCGCGCATTCCATACCGCGTGTACGGCGGCCTGCGTTTCTACGAGCGCGCCGAGATCAAGGATGCGCTGGCGTACCTGCGGCTGGTCACCAACCGCAACGACGACGCCTCCTTCGAGCGCGTGGTGAACCTGCCGACCCGCGGCATCGGTGCGAAATCGCTCGACGGCCTGCGTGCCGCCGCGCGCCTGGCCTCCGGCTCGCTGTGGCAGACCGCCGCCGCGATGCTGTCCGGCACCCCGGGCTCGCCCTCGCCGGCCGACCTCGGCAGCCGCGGCGCCGGCGCGCTGCTCGGTTTCCTGAAGCTCATCGATCAGCTCGACCAGGACACCCTTGGCCTGCCGCTGCACGAGCAGATCGACCACGTGATCCAGAACACCGGCCTGATCGAGCACTACCGCAAGGACAAGCAGGACAAGGGCGAGGCGCGCATCGAGAACCTGGAGGAGCTGGTCAGCGCCGCGCGCGGCTTCGATGCCGACGCGCTGAGCCCCGGGGCCGACACCGAGAAACTGCCACCGCTCGCGGCCTTCCTCGCGCATGCCGCGCTGGAATCCGGCGAGGGCCAGGCCGCGGAATGGGAGGACTGCGTGCAGATGATGACGCTGCACACCGCCAAGGGCCTGGAGTTCCCGGTGGTGTTCCTTGCCGGCATGGAGGACGGCCTGTTCCCGCACCAGCGCTCGGTGGATGACCTCGACGGCCTGGAAGAGGAACGGCGTCTCTGCTATGTCGGCATCACGCGTGCGATGCAGCAGCTCTACATCACCTACGCCGAGCAGCGCCGCCTGCACGGCATGGACAGTTTCGGCACGCCGTCGCGCTTCATCGGCGAGATTCCCGAGGAGCTGATCGAGGAGGTGCGGCCGCGGGTGCAGGTGGCCCGCCCGCTGCTCGGCTCGGCCTATCGCCCGGCGCATCCCGCGACGCCGTTCCGCGCACCGCGCGAGGAGCCGGCCGCGCCCGGCATCCGCCTCGGCGCGCGCGTGCGCCACGGGCGCTTCGGTGACGGCGTGATCCTGAACCTCGAGGGACAGGGTCCGCATGCGCGCGTGCAGGTGAACTTCGAGCAGCAGGGCGCGAAATGGCTGATGCTGTCCCTGGCCAACCTGGAAGTGGTGCGATGAAGGCGCCGGTGCCATGAAAGTATTGATACTCGGCGCCGGCCAGGTGGGTCGCGCCGCCGCCTACCACCTGGCGCGCGAACCGGACAACGAGGTCACCATCGTCGATGCCAGCGAGGAGGTGCTGCGCGAGCTGCAGAGCCGCATCGACGTGCGCACCGTGGCGGGCAATGCCTCCTTCCCGTCCGTGCTGGAAGCCGCCGGCATCGCCAGCACCGACCTGCTGGTGGCGCTCACCAGCTCGGACGAGGTCAACATGGTGGCCTGCGAGATCGCGCACGCGCTGTACCGCACGCCCACCAAGATCGCGCGCATCCGCGCGCCCGAATACACCGCGCACGACCGGCTGTTCCGCGAGGGCATGCTGGCGGTGGACGTGTGGATCAATCCCGAGCAGCTGGTGACCGAGTACATCGAGCGGGTGATCCGCAACCCCGGGGCGCTGTACGTGGCGGATTTCGCCGACGGGCGCGTGCGGCTGATCGGCATGCTGGCCAGGCGCGGCGGGCTGCTGGTGGGCCAGCAGCTGCGCACGCTGAAGGACCACATGCCCAACGCCGATGCGCGCATCGCGGTGATCTATCGCGACGGGCGCTTCCTGCAGCCGGCCGGCGACACGGTGGTGCAGGAGGGCGACGAGATCGTGTTCGTCGCCGCGCGCGACCACATCCACCGCATGATGAACGAGATCACGCGCGCGGAAGGGCGCCTGCGCAAGGTGATCATCGCCGGCGGCGGCAACATCGGCTTCCGCCTCGCGAAGCTGCTCGAGAAGGACATGCAGGTGAAGCTGATCGAGCGCGGGCCGGAGCGCGCGCGCCGCGTTTCCGAGCAGCTCGAGAAGGCCATCGTGCTGCACGGCGACGCGCAGGACGAGGAGCTGCTGATCGAGGAGAACGTCGACGACACGGACGTGTTCGCCGCGGTGACCAACTCCGAGGAGGCCAACGTGCTGTCGGCCATGCTGGCCAAGCGCCTCGGCGCGCGCAAGGTGCTGGCCATCATCAACCGTCCCTCGTACGGGGAGCTGATGGAGAACCGCAGCATCGACATCACCGTCTCGCCGCAGACCGTCACCATCGGCTCGCTGCTGGCGCATGTGCGCAAGGGCGACGTGGTGCGCGTGCACTCGCTGCGGCGGGGCACGGCCGAGGCGCTGGAAACCGTCGTGCACGGCAGCGAGGGGCGCTCGCGGGTGGTGGGCCGGCGCGTGGGCCAGATCGACATGCCCAACGGCGCCTCCATCGTGGCGCTGGTGCGCGGCGAGAAGGTCGTGATCGCGCATCACGACACGCCCATCGAGACCGAGGACCACGTCATCGTGTTCCTGGCCGACCGCCGCCAGGTAGAGGCCGTGCAGCGGCTGTTCCAGTCGGACTGACATGCGTTCGCTGCTGGCGATCGTCAACGTACTGGGTTCGCTGCTGGCGCTGTTCGCCTGCTACTACGCACTGCCCATGGCCACCGCGCTGATCTACGGCGAGACCGACACGCTGATCGTGTTCCTGCAGTGCACCGGCGTGACGCTGGCCGCGGGCGCGCTGCTGCTGCTGGCGACGCGGCGCTTCCGCGCGGAGCTGAAGCCGCGCGACGGCTACCTGCTGGTCAGCCTGTCGTGGATCGTGGTCACCGCCGATGCCGCCGTGCCGATGATGCTGGCCGCCCCGCACCTGTCGTTCACCGATGCGTTCTTCGAGAGCATGTCGGGCTTCTCGACCACCGGCTCGACGGTGATCACCGGCCTGGACAACCTGCCGCATGCCGTCAACCTGTGGCGCTGCGCGCTGCACTGGCTGGGCGGCATGGGCATCATCGTGCTGGCGGTGGCGGTGCTGCCGCTGCTGGGCGTCGGCGGCATGCAGATGTACCGCGCCGAGGCGCCGGGCCCGGTGAAGGACGCCAAGCTGACGCCCCGCATCACCGAGACGGCCAAGGCGCTGTGGCTGTCCTACGCCGGCATCTCGGTGGCCTGCATCCTGGCGCTGTGGGGCGCCGGCATGTCGCTGTTCGATGCCATCTGCCACGGCTTCTCGGTGATGTCGCTGGGCGGCTTCTCCACGCACGACGCCAGTGTCGCCTGGTTCCACTCGCCGCTGATCGAGTTCGTGATGATTGTGTTCATGCTGCTGGCGGCGGTGAACTTCAGCACCCACTACATGGCGCTGCGCAAGGCCGACCTCGGCGCGTACCGGCGCGATCCGGAGGCGCGCTGGATGGTGGTGTGGCTGGGCTCGAGCCTGGCCGCGATCACGCTGATCGTCTGGCTGGCCGGCCTCTATCCGGACATCGGCACCACCTTCCGCCATACCGCCTTCAGCGTGGTGGCGCTGGCCACCACCTCGGGCTTCGTCACCGAGGACTATTCCCTGTGGCCGATCTTCGCGCCGATGTGGATGCTGTTCCTGACCTGCGTGATCCCCAGCACCGGCTCCACCGGCGGCGGCATCAAGCTGTTCCGCGCGCTGATCATGATCAAGCAGGCGCGGCGCGAGATGTTCGTGCTGGTGCACCCGGCTGCGGTGGCGCCGCTGAAGATCGGCGGCCAGGTGGTGCCCGACCGGGTGATCTATTCGGTGCTGGCCTTCGTGTTCGTGTATTTCATGACGGTGCTGCTGCTGACCTTCTCGCTGCTGGCCACCGGCATGGATTTCATCAGCGCCTTCACCGCCACCATCGCCTCGGTGAACAACGCCGGCCCGGGCCTCGGCCAGGTCGGGCCGGCCACCAACTATGCCGCGCTCAGCGACCTGCAGACCTGGATCTGCTCGCTGGCGATGTTCCTCGGCCGCATCGAGATCTTCACCTTCCTGATCCTGTTCACGCGCAACTTCTGGCGCAAGTAGCGCTCAGCCGTGGATGTAGCTGCGCAGCTCGTCGATGGTGTGGCGCTGCTCCTCGATCACCGATTTCACCAGGTCGCCGATCGACACCACGCCGGTCACCGCGCCGCCGCGCACCACCGGCAGGTGGCGGATGCGATGGTCGGTCATCAGGCGCATGGCGTCGTCCACCGTGCCGTCGGCCCCGATGGTCACCACGGGCGAACTCATGATGTCGCGTACCGGCGTTGTGTTGGAGGCGCGGCCCATGAGCACCACCTTGCGGGCATAGTCGCGCTCGGAGACGATGCCGAGCAGCCGGCCGCCCTCCATCACCAGCAGCGCGCCGACGTGCGCCTCCGCCATGATGCGTATCGCATCGAGCACCGCGGCGCCGGGCGCCACCGCGTGGATGTCGTGTCCCTTGAGGTCGAGCAGCTGCGACAGCATGGTCATGACTTCCCCTCCTCCTCGAGCAAACACCGTGGAACTACATCTTCAGGCGGGCTCCACCTGCAGCACCGTGCCGTTGATCCCGATCACGCGCACATGCGCGCCGCGCGGCGCATCCCCGCCCTGCGCCAGCCACACGGTGTCGCCGACCTGCACCTTGCCGGTGCCGGACCGGATCGGTTCCACCAGCGTGAACACCTGGCCGATGTAGTGCACGCCACGCTGGTTCAGCGCGGGCTGCTGTGTGGACTGGTTTTCCTCCGGATGCCGCAGGCGCCGCCACACCAGCAGCGACACCACGCCCAGCACGCCGAACAGCACGATCTGCAGCGGCCACGGCACGGGCATCACCAGCAGCAGCGCGCCCACCACGAACGCCGCCACGCCGAACCAGATGACCACCGCGCCCGGCACGACGGTCTCCAGCGCCGCCAGCACGGCGCCGAGAATCCACCAGTGCCACCACTGCAGGTCCTGCAAGGAGCCGGGCATGGGTGCTCTCCTTTCAGCGCGCCGCGCCACCGCGCTGCGTCGCCTGGTGCTGCATGGCGTCCTTCGCGAGCTCCGCGATGCCGCCGATCGAGGCGATCACGCTGGTGGCCTCCACCGGCATGAAGAACACCTTCTGGTTGTTCGAGGTGGCGAATGTCTTCAGCGCCTCGACGTATTTCTGCGCGACGAAGTAGTTGAGCGCGTTGGTGTTGCCTTCGGCGATCGCCTTGGAAACCATCTGCGTGGCACGCGCCTCGGCCTCGGCCGAACGCTCGCGCGCCTCGGCATCGCGGAACGCGGCCTCCTTGCGTCCTTCGGCGTTGAGCATCACCGACTGCTTCTCGCCCTCGGCCTTCAGGATGGCCGCCTGGCGGAAACCTTCGGCCTCGAGGATGTTGGCGCGCTTGTCGCGCTCGGCCTTCATCTGCCGGCCCATCGAATCGATCAGGTCCTGCGGCGGCTGGATGTCCTTGATCTCGATGCGGGTCACCTTGATGCCCCAGGGCGAGGTGGCCTCGTCCACCACCCGCAGCAGGCGGTGGTTGATCTCGTCGCGCTTGGACAGCGTCTCGTCCAGGTCCATCGAGCCCACCACGGTGCGGATGTTGGTCATCGTGAGGTTGACGACCGCAAGGCGCAGGTTGTCCACCTCGTAGGCGGCCTTGGCCGCATCCAGCACCTGGTAGAACACGACCGCGTCGACGCCCACCATGGCGTTGTCCTTGGTGATGACTTCCTGGCGCGCCACGTCGAGCACCTGCTCCATCATGTTGATGCGGCGCCCGACGGACTCGAAGAACGGCTGGATGAAATGCAGACCCGGCTCCATGGTGCGCCGGAAGCGGCCGAACTTCTGCAGCGTGTACTGGAACCCCTGCGGCACCGTGACCACGGCCTGCCACAGGATGATGACCAGCGCCGCCAGCGCGACGACAAGCAGAAGACCGACCGTTCCCATGCGCTACTCCTTGCCGGCGATCAGCGTGCGGATCGCCCTGAGTTTTTCCTTGACCACGCGTTCGTGGTCCACCCCCATCCGCAGCAGCATTTTCTGGCCGGCGGAACGCGACTCGAGGTCGGCGTCGGCGAAACGATACAGCACTTTGGGCTGTTCGAGCAGGATGGCACCGGCGGGCTCGGGCGTGGCGAGCAGGTCGTCGATGGTCTCGACCACGCGGTCGTTGAAGTAATGACCCGGGTAGCCGAGGTCCTCGTAGGCCTTCTGCAACTGCGGATACAGGCGGCGGTAACTGTCCACCGCCTGCTGCGGATCCAGGTGCGCCAGCAACCCCACCAGCGCGTCATAGCGCGCGGCATTGGCCGGTGCCAGCGTGATGCGTTCGGTGCCCTCGGCCGCGTCCAGCGGCTGGCGCTGCACGGCGAAGGGCGTCGCCGGCGCGCGCAACGGCCGCAGCGGCTCGATGCGTCCATTGCGCGGCAGGGCGTCGACCGTGGCCACCAGGCGCCGCACCAGCATGTCCGGAATCAGCCAGTCGGCCAGCTTGCGCTCGAACAGGTGATCCAGCTCGGCACTGGCCTGTGCATCCGGATCGGGATTGGCGGCCGCATCGACTGGCGTTGCCGGTGCCGGCGGCAGCGGATGCTGGATGGCGGGCGGGGTGTCCGCCGCCGGCGCCGCCGGTGCCGGCACGGAAGCCGCGGGTGGGGCCACCGCAGGTGCGTGCGCGGCCGGTGCCCGATGCAGCCACCACCACGCGACCCCGGCCAGCACCACCACCGCCACCAGTACGCCCGCGATGCGGCGCGTCTGGACGTTCTGCTCGTTCTCGGTGGAGTAGCTCATGGCCACCTCAGGCGCGGGCGCGCTTCATGTGGATCAGCAGCAGCGAGATGGCCGCAGGCGTCACGCCAGGCACGCGCGCGGCCTGCCCGAGCGTCAGTGGACGCACTTCGGCCAGGCGCTGCCGCGCCTCGCTGGAGAGCCCCGCCACGCCCGCATAGTCGATGTTCGCCGGCAGCGGTGCCGCCTCGTGGGCGCGGGCGCGCTCGATCTCGGCCTGCTGGCGCTGGATGTAGCCGGCGTAGCGCGCGCGCACCGTCAGCTCCAGCTCCAGCTGCGCCGCGAGGCGCTCATCAGCTACTTCCGGTGGCGGAAGGCCGAGGCGGCCGAGCAGCGCCGGATAATCGATCTCCGGGCGGCGCAGCAGCTCGAAGCCGCGGCCCAGGCGCGCCAGCTCGCGCTCCACCGCGGCCTGCTTGTCGTTGAAGAAGCCCCAGCGCTCCTCGTCCACCAGCCCCAGCTCGCGGCCCAGCGGCGTGAGCCGCGCATCGGCGTTGTCCTCGCGCAGCAGCAGCCGGTATTCGGCGCGGCTGGTGAACATGCGATACGGCTCGCTGGCGCCCTGGGTGGTGAGGTCATCCACCAGCACGCCGAGGTAGCAATTGGCGCGCTCGGGCACCCAGCGCCGCAGATCACAGGCCAGTGCCGCGGCGTTGATGCCGGCAAGCAGGCCCTGTGCAGCGGCTTCCTCGTAACCGGTGGTGCCATTGATCTGGCCGGCGAAGAACAGCCCGGGCAGGGTTTTCGTCTCCAGCGTCGGGGCCAGGTCGCGCGGGTCGAAGTAGTCATATTCGATGGCATAGCCCGGACGCGTCAGGTGCGCGTGCTCCAGACCGGCGATGCTGTGCACGAAGACCTGCTGCACATCGAATGGCAGGCTGGTGGAAATGCCGTTGGGATACACCTCGTGCGTGTTCAGTCCTTCCGGCTCGAGGAAGATCTGGTGCGAGGTGCGCTCGGCAAACCGCGCCACCTTGTCCTCCACCGAGGGACAGTAGCGCGGTCCGACGCCCTCGATCACGCCGGTGAACAGCGGCGAGCGGGCCGTGGCCGCGCGGATGATGTCGTGCGTGGCCTCGTTGGTGGCCGTGATGTGGCAGCTCAGCTGCGGCGGATGCGCCGCGCGGCGCCCGAGGAAGGAGAACACCGGGCGCGGTTCATCGCCGGGCTGTTCCAGCAGCCGGGAATGATCGATGGTGCGGCCGTCGATGCGCGGCGGGGTACCGGTCTTGAGGCGCCCCGTGCGCGGCATCAGTTCGCGCAGCCGCGCGGCCAGGCGCAGCGACGGCGGATCGCCGGCCCGTCCGCCGGCGAAATTCTCCAGGCCCACGTGGATGCGTCCGCCGAGGAAGGTGCCGGTGGTCAGCACCACGGTCGGCGCGCGGAAGCGGATGCCGGTGGCGGTGACCACCCCGGCCACACGCCCCTGCTCGACCAGGAGATCCGCGACCTCCTGCTGGAACACCTCGAGGCCGGGCCGGGTTTCGACCGCACGGCGCACCGCCTGGCGATAGAGCTGGCGATCGGCCTGCGCACGCGTGGCGCGCACCGCCGGTCCCTTGCTGGCATTGAGCGTGCGGAACTGGATGCCGGCTGCGTCGGCGGCGCGCGCCATGACTCCGCCCAGCGCATCGATCTCGCGCACCAGGTGACCCTTGCCGATGCCACCAATGGCCGGATTGCAGCTCATCGCGCCGACGGTCTCGATGCTCTGCGTCAGCAGCAGGGTGCGCGCACCACGGCGCGCCGCCGCCAGCGCGGCTTCGACGCCGGCATGACCGCCGCCCACCACGACGACCTGGTATGCGCCCGCCTCGCTCATGCGGGCATTGTATATCCGGCTGCCGTGCCGCATCGCGCGGGCGCGGCGCCGCCGTCCGGGGTGCTAGACCTGCGCGCTGAGGGCGAGGCCGGGAACGCGCGCGACTTCGGCCGAAATCGCCTGGCTGGCCGCGCGCAGCGCATCCAGGTGGCGCGTGACCAGCTGTACCGCGTTGGACTCGTGCAGGTGCGAGGAAACATTGAGGCTGGCGACCACATGGCCTGTGCCATCGTGCACCGGCACCGCCACCGAGGCCACGCCCGGGGCAATCTCTTCCTCGGCAGTGGCGTAGCCGTCCCGGCGCGCATTCTCGATCTGCTGCGCCAGCGCCGCCCGGTCGGTGATGGTGCGCTCGGTGAGCGCCTCGAGCCGGGCCTTGCTGAAGTAGGCGGCCAGGCGCTCGGGTGGCAGCCCCGCCAGCAGCACTTTGCCGGTCGCGCTGGCATGAGCCGGCAGGCGCAGGCCGATGTGGCCCTCGATGCGCAGCGGCTCGGTGCGCACCGAGGCACGCGCCACCACCACCACGCCGGTGCCCGACAGCACGGTCAGCGCGGTGGAGCCCCGGGTGCTCAGCGCCAGCTCCTCGAGCTTGGTGCGCGTGATGGTCGGGATGTCCATGGAATCGAGGTACACGGCGCCAATCTCCAGCACCGGCGGGCGCAGCATGAACTGGCGGCCGCTGCGGGCCACGTAGCCAAGCTCCTCGAGGGTATTCAGGCAGCGCCGCGCGGTGGCGGCCGGCAGGCCGGCGCGGGCCGCGATCTCGCTGAGCGTCATGTGCGGCTTGTTACGCGAGAAGGTGCGCAGCACCTCCAGGCCCTTGGCCAGACCACCCATCACTTCGCGCCGTCCAGAAGGCGACACATGCTGCAACATCGAATTCGTCCCCCAAGCTGCTTCCTGCCGTGAGTCCACCTGTTAGAGCGTCCCGTTCGCATTTGGTTCGACTGTCGAAGCCAAATTCTGCTGCGGATTCCTGCCAGGGCACATTTCCGCGACGGGAGGCGCTCGCACTGCACCAAGTAACCACGAAAAGAAGCACGAAAAAAGAAAGCGCCGTGCAATGCACGGCGCTTTCCCGGGGTCGCCCGCTCGCTGTGGCTTAGAGCTTGCCGGTCTCGCGCCAGCTGCCCTCGGCGTAGTTGCTGCGCACCGATGCCACGTACGGCACCGGGCAGACGATGGCGCGGATCTGCACCTGCCGGTGCCGTTCGACGGTGGGCTTCTTCGAGCCGCCGTTCTCCTCGCCCCACACGAAGGTGACCTCGGTGCCGGGCTTGGCGAAGTCCGGCTGCAGGTAGGCCAGCGTGAGCTGCTTGCGCTCGTTCGAGCTGTAGCCCACCCACGTGGAGACACCGACCTGCTTGCCATCCTTGTTCAGCACCTTGTCCTGCGGGTACATCGAATACACCGCCGACGGGAATTCGATGAACTTGGCACGGTCGCCATCCTTGCCGTACTGCGAGGCGATGGCCTTCTGCACATCCTCGTCGTTCAGCTCGAGCGTGACCTTGATGCGATGCGCCTTGTTGGCGATCTTCTCCAGCGCCTCGCGGCCGATGAAGTCGTGGTCGAATTTCACGAACGCGCCGTAGCCCAGGTCATACGGGGTCACGTAGTGGTCTTCGATCTTGTCGGCGTAGTAGCTGCCACCCAGCGAGGCGTTGCCCTCGAAGCAGTTGGCGGCCAGCCACTTGCGATACTTCACGTAGTTCTCGCCATTGCCGTAGATGCCCGGCATCGGCGAGGGAATCCAGCCCGACTCCAGCGTGTTGGACGAATAGGCACGGCCACCGACCAGGCGCAGGCCGAATTCCTCGCCGGCCTTCACCAGCGCGGCCAGCACCGCGTCGCCGTCCTTCGCCGGCCCGAACAGCTCGAAGCCCGGCTGGCCGGCCATGCCGTGGCGCAGCGCCTCGACTGTCTTGCCGGCGATCTTGAACTGCGTCAGGTTGAAGAACTTCAGGTCCGGCGGCGCCTTCTTCAGCGCCTTGGTCATGACCTTCATCGCGTTCGGACCCTGCACCTGGAAGCGGTAGGTCTTGCGCGCGGTGGGATTCTTGCGGTCGGCCGAGCGGTCATCGCGCACCAGCTTGACCTGCCACTTCTTGCCGGTCTTCGGGTTCCTGCCGGTTTCGGCATGGTAGGTCACCCAGTTGGCCACCGGCGGACGGCCGATCAGGTTGAACTTGTTCTTCGCCAGGTAACACAGGATCACGTCACCGATGACGTGGCCATCCCAGGTCACCGGCACGTACTGCTTGGCCTTGCCCGGGACGAAGCCGGCGAAGCTGTTGATGGTGAGGTAGTTCAGCAGGTCGAACGCTTCCGGACCGGAAACGTACAGGTCCGTCATGTGGTACGACTGGTTGAAGATGACCGCGGTGTTCTGCCAGGCCCACTGCTCGTCGCGCCAGTTGCTGTACTCCGGCTTCACGACCGGATACGGGTTCGGTCCGGTCTGGGAGTCGCGCAGCAGCTTCATTGCGCCGCCGGCGGCCTTGATGCGATCCTCGAGAGTCTTTACGGCCATGGTTTCTCCGTGAAGGCGCGCTCGGGAGTGCTGCGCGCGGGTTTATTCAACAAGGTGTGTACGAGACGGGGCCGGCATCTTGTTGGAGTGCCTGATGACTGTCAATTTGCGCCATCGGCAACCACTGCCCGTGGCAGTTTTTGCAGTGCAACATGGCGAGGTTGGCACTGGTCGCGGCAGCGGGAGTAACCTATCGCCCCTTTCGCGCGAGCAGAACACTCAAGAGGGGTAATGCAATGGCCACTCCAGCCAGCACGGTAATGTCCAATTCGGTGACCACCGCCCTGTACATCGGCGGCAAGCAGCGGCAGACGGCAGACAGGATGGCCATTGCCGACCCCGCCAAGCCGGGAGTGGTGGTCGGTTATGCCGCCTCGGCCACGCCGCAGGATGTGGGCGATGCGGTGGCCGCGGCCAAGGCCGCGTATCCGGCCTGGTCCGCGCTCTCGCCGCAACAGCGTGCCGAGAAGATGATGGCGGCCATCGAGGGCGTGCCGGATTCGCCCAATCCCTTCGCCTCCGAGGACGGCGCACTGCTGTCGCAGGAGAACGGCAAGATCCGCCTCGAAGGCTGGATCGACACGCTGGTGCTGCAGATCCGCTGGAAGCTGGCGCTGATGCACGCCGACGAGGTCAACCAGGCCAAGGTGCTGAAGCCGGTGCCGGGGCAGATCCCCACCGAAACCACCGTCAGCTACCAGCCGCTGGGCGTGGTGAGCATCATCGTGCCGTTCAACTGGCCCATCGCCATCCTCGGCGCGGCGCTGCCGCATGCGCTGCTGGCCGGCAACACCGTGATCGTGAAGCCGGCGCTGACCGCGCCGCTGGCCACCGCGCGCGTCGTGCAGCGCATTGCCGAGAAGCTGCCGCCGGGCGTGCTGAACGTCGTGACCGGTCCGGACGCCAACATGTCCGCGCTGATCAGGAACCCGGATGTCGCCAAGGTGTGCTTCACCGGCTCGGTGGGCGGCGGCAAGAAGATCATGGAACTGGCCTCGAGCAGCCTGACGCGCGTGACGCTGGAGCTGGGCGGCAACGACGCGGCGCTGATCCTGAAGGACGCCATCCTCGACGACACGCATCTGGATCGCCTGTTCGCGGCCATCTACGACACCACCGGCCAGATCTGCATGAACGCCAAGCGCGTGTACGTGCACAAGTCGCGCATGGACGAGGTGGTCAATGGCCTCGCGGCGCGCCTGCAGAAAGTGAAGCTCGGCTATGGCCTCGACAAGGACACCACCATGGGTCCGCTGCATTCGCCGGCGCAGAAGAAGTTCGTGGACGAGCTGATCAAGGAAGCCAAGGGTTCCGGCGCGAAGGTGCTGGAGTTCGGCGAGCTGCCGGGCGGCGACATGAAGGGCGGCAACTTCGTGCGGCCGGCCATCGTCGTCAATCCGGATCCGAAACTGCGCGTGGTCACCGAGGAGCAGTTCGGCCCGGTGATCCCGATCATCCCGTTCGAGACCGAGGAAGAGGCCATCAGGGCCGCGAACGACACCTGGGCGGGCCTTGCCGGTTCAGTGTGGACCGCCGACCCGAAGACGGCCAACCGCGTGGGCGGCCAGATGGTCTGCGGCTACGTGTGGGTGAACGACCACGGCGCCACGCGCCTGGACCTGCGCGCGCCCTTCGGCGGCATGAAGGCTTCCGGCATCGGCCGCGAGCAGGGCATCGAGGGCATCCGCGCCTTCCAGGACACGCGCTCCATCGCGCACCTGGATGCCGCGACGCTCGCGACCATGCATCACTGAGCCGTGGCCAGGCCCAGCGCCGGCAGGCGCAGGGTGCAGTCACGTTCGCCGTCATTGACGATCATCGCATTGCCGGCGCGCGCCTTGGCGAGCTGCTTGGCGCCGCTGACGGTGCGCAGCAGCTCCGCGGTGCTGGTGGTGTGCTCCGGATCGACCATCGCCACGCCCATCGACAGCGTCATCAGCGGAAAGCGCCGCTGTGCGCCGTCGCGGTCGCGACCGTCGAATCCGCTGGCCGCCACGTGCTCCGGCGAATAGAAGCGCGTACCGCTGACCGCGAAGCTGTCGATGATGCGCGTCATGCGGCGGCGCCAGTCGGCGCTGCGCATCAGCAGGATGAAATCATCGCCGCCCGGATGCCCGACGAAATCCATGCCGGGCGCCGCGGCCGACCGGCACAGCCCGGCCAGGTGCAGCAACACCTGGTCGCCCTGGCTGTAGCCGTAGTGGTCGTTGAAGGGCTTGAAGTGGTCGATGTCGGCGTGGCAGACCACGAAGGGCACCTGCAGCGCCATCAGCCGGAACAGCTCGGCGTCGATCTGGCGGTTGCCCGGCAGCAGCGTCAGCGGATTGGACTGCTGCGCATCGCGCAGGCGCTCCTCGGTGATGTGATGCAGCAGCTCCACGCTGCGCGCCAGCCCCAGGTAGCGGCCATCGCGCGCGATGATGAACTCCTCGTTGATGCGCGCCTGGCGGTTGCCGGTGATCAGGCGGCTCGCCTGGCTGAGACGGCTGCGCTCATCGACCACCAGCGCGTTGGCATCCATCACGCGTGACACCGGCTTGGGATTGTAGATCTCGGGGAACAACGGCCGCGACAGCAGCAGCAGCAGCGCATCGCGCCGCAGGACGCCCAGCGGCCGCCCATCGGCGACGATGGGCAGCGTCTCCCAGTCCGGATGTTCGCGGAACACGGTCACCGCCTCGGCGATGCGCATGTCGGGCGACACGGGATCGCGCCCGAAGCACAGGTCGCCGATGCACGAAACCTCGACATCCTCGCGCACCGACAGCGGCCGCACGCCGTAGTTGCCGGTCTGGTCGGTGGCCTGCTCCAGCGGCATGGCGATGAAATAGCCCTGCAGGTAGTCCACGCCGGTGCCCCGCAGCAGCTCCAGCTGCTGTTCGGTCTCGATGCCCTCGGCCACCACGCGGCTGCCCAGCACATGCGCCATGTCGAGCATGGCGCGCAGCAGTTCCACCGCCACCGGGTCGGATTCCAGGCCAGCGATGAAGTAGCGGTCGATCTTCACGTAGTCGGGGCGCAGCTCCGACCAGATCTTCAGGCCCGACGTGCCGGTGCCGAAGTCGTCGATCGCGATCTCGCAGCCCAGCTTGCGCAGTTTGCGTCCCTGCACGCACAGCGGCGCGACGTCCACGTGCTGGCCCTGCTCGGTGATCTCGATCACCAGCCGCTGCGCATCGAGGCCGGTTCCCTGCAGCAGTCGCTGCAGCCGCTGCGGCAGCTGCTCGCACTCCAGCAGCGTCTGCGGCAGGATGTTGAGGAACAACTTCCCCGGCGCGCCGCGTGCCGCAAAGGTGCCGATGGCGCGCTCCAGCGCCATCAGGTCCAGGTCCACGGCATGCCCGGCCGCCGTCGCCGCCGCCAGCAGCGGCAGCGGCTCGTGCAGGGGTGAGCCGGCCGGTCCGCGCAGCAGCGCCTCGTGCGCGAACAGCCGGCCATCGGCGGCGCCGAGCAGCGGCTGGAAGCGCGTGGAGATGTCCCGGGCGGCAAGGATGCGTGTCAGTTCAACGTGTTCGGACGCGGGACGGGGCTGCATGGGCCGCTAGACTAAATGCGGCGCCGGCAGGCCGATGTGACCGCTTTCCCAGCGTATCGCGCGGAAATATGACATCGCGCTGTCATGATTCTGCAACGCCGCGCGGATTGCCGGCACCAGAAACGAAGAAGCCCCGCGTCCGGGCGGGGCTTCGCACTGCGGATCCGCGCAACGCTACGGCGTCTTCGACGGATCCACGCCGCCGCGCTTGGGCAGGTTGTACATCACCGTGCCGTCGGGCAGCGTGACACTGGCCATGAAGCCGCCCTTGCGCCCGTCCTTCAGCGGATAGATCTGCATCGAGACCTTGTCACCGCCCTTCAGCGAGTGCCGCGACCAGCCCTCGCGCCCGAGGTAGTTCGGGCTCATGCCCTCGACCGCGTATTCGCCCGCTACTGCCGCGTCACCGGCCACGTCCACGTAGGTCATGGTGTGCGGATTGGTCCACTCGAACTGCTTGATGGTGCCCTTGATCTCGACGGTCCTGGTCATGTCGAACATCGCGGTGGAGTGATGCGCCAGCGCCAGCGGCGCGAGCGCCACCGCGCAGGCCGCGGCCAGCCAGCCGGCCACGCGATGGAATCGGGAAGTGCTCATTTCTTGTCCTCCACACTGAAGCCAGGACGACCGCTTGAATCGGTGCTGTCATGGTTGTTTTCAAGGCAGATGTATTCGCGGATCTCGTCATCCAGGTGCCTGAACGAGGAGGTGGTGGTGTAGGGCTCGGCCAGCACCTCGGGATCGATGAACGTGGTCTGGATCTCCATCCAGTCCTTGTCGACCCTGCGTATGCGCTCGACGATGTGCAGCTTGTCGCTGTGCGGATAGCGGCCGGCGATCTTGATGGAATCGTTGAATCCCACCGAATCCACCACCAGCGTGTCGCCTTCCCAGTGACCGATCGAATGACCCATGTAAGTGGGGTCCGGGTCGTCCGGATGCGGACGGCCATCGGTATAGATGTGGCGGAACTGCATGTACGCCTCGATGAGTACCGCGATCTTGCCCGGGGTGAACAGGAACTCGATCGGATACGGCTGCGTCATGATGCCGGGCAGCCCGGGCGGCACGCAGTTGGCCCCGCTGGCGGCACCACCGCCGGCGCCGCCCGGTGCGCCTGGTCCACCGGGCCCGACGTCCGGTCCGCGGCTGGCCGCCAGCTTTGCCTGGAATTGCGCCGTGAGCCTGGGCTGGGTGCGCGGCGCGGGCGGTCCGGCCGTCCGCCGCTGGCCGCGCCAGTCCACTTCCCATACGCCGCTCCAGTCCGGCAGCTTGGCGAGCGCCGCCCAGTCGGCGGCGGTGGGGGGCTTGGCGACTGGTTTGGGCGCGTCGGCGGCCACCGTGATGGCGGCGGTTCCGGCCAGCAGCGCGGCCGCCGCCAGCAATCCAAGTGGTCTCTTCACGCTACCCCCGAGGGACAAATCCGCTTCTGAGCGCTGATTTTAGGGCAAAAGAAGGAACAAAAAAGGAAAAGGCGGGTAACTCACCCGCCTCTTCCCTTCAGGTCAAGCCGCTATGCGAAGCGGCCCGAAGCAAGCCCTGCGCTTACTTCTTGCCGGTGCGCCAGCCTTCGGCATACGCCGTGCGGGCGGTCACCGCGTACGGCACCGGCGACACGATGGCGCGGATCTCGGTGGCCTTGTGCGGCTCGACGGTGGTCTTCTTCGTGTTCTGGGCTTCGCCCCAGTTCAGCACCACCTCGTTGCCGATCGCCACGTCCTCGTCCACCGTCGCCAGCGACAGGAACGAGCGCTCGTTGTAGCTGTAACCCGAGAACAGCGACAGGCCCACCGGCTTGCCGCCGGCGGTCAGCAGGTCGTAGTTGCTGTTGGCATAGTTCGACAGCGGCCAGTCGATGTACTTGAAGTGGTCGCCCTTCTGCAGCATCGAGGTGATCACCTTGGCGACATCATCGCCGTTCCAGGCCAGCGTGACCTTGCGGCGGCCGCCCTTGCCGCCGTTCATCTTCTCCAGCGCCTCGCGGCCGATGAAGTCGTGGTCGAACTTCACGAACGGCCCGTAGCCGATTTCATAAGGCGTGAGGTAGTAGTCCTCGATGTTCTTCGAGACGAACGAGCCGCCGATGGCGCCCGCGGCCTCGTACGAGTTGGCCGGCAGCCACTCGCGGTACTTCTTCATGCGCTCGTCGGTGTACACGGCCGGCAGCGGCGAGGGCACCCAGCCCGACTCCAGCGTGTTGGTGGCATAGGCGCGCGAGCCCACCGGCACCAGGCCGAATTCCCTGCCCGCCTCGATGATCGCCGCGGCGATCTCCTCGCGCTCGTTGTACGGACCCCAGATCTCCACGCCCGGCTCGCCGGCCATGCCATGGCGCAGCGTGCGCACATCGCGGCCCTTGATCTTCATCGTGGACATGTTGAAGAACTTCAGTTCCGGCAGCGGCGCGCCGTTCAGCTTGTCGATGACGAACTTGGCCTTCGGGCCCTGGATCTGGAAGCGGTAGAACTTGCGCGTGACGGCGTGGCCGTTGGGGCGCGACGGCGAGCGATCGTCGTAGTGCACCTTGACGTTGTAGCCGCCGGTCTCGGCGTGGAACTTCACCCAGTTCACCGACGGGGCGCGGCCCACCATCACGAAGCTGTTGTCGGCGAGGTAGAACAGGATGTTGTCGCCGATCACGTGGCCGCTGTACGAGCAGGCCACGAACTGCTTGGCCTTGTTCGGCACGAAGCCCTTCATCGAATTGATGGCCAGGCTCTCGATCATCTTCAGCGCGTCGGGGCCTTCGATGAAGAGGTCCACCATGTGGTGGGTCTGATCGAACAGCACCGCGGCATTGCGCCACGCGGCCTGCTCGCTGCGCCAGTTGGAGAACTCGGGCGCCACGACCGGATACACGTACGCGCCGATCTGCGAGTTGCGCAGGTGATCGACGGTATTGCCAGCGGCCTTCAGCACGCTTTCAAGGTTGCTCATGTCTCTCGAACCTCTTTCACGGTAGGTTGATGAACTTAAAGAGGGGCCGATGGCCGGTCTTGTAAGGGGTGGCGAGTCTAGCGCGGGCAGGCGTGATGATCCAGCCCACATAACTCCCGAAGGCCGTGTTTTCCCGGGGTTTTTTGCGGGTCTTCGCGTGCCGCCGGCAAACACTGCCGGCGGCAGAGGCGCCCGCCCTACTGCTGGTGCTGGTTGCCGGTGACGTTCGCCGGCGCCGCTGCCGGCGGCGCGTTCTTCAGCACGTTGGCGCGCGAGATCAGGTATTCGCGCACCGCCGCGGAATCGGCGGGGCTGAGCTGCTTCGAGAAGTTGCCCATGCCGCGGGCCACGCGCGCGCCCTGCAGCACCACCTCGTCGAAGCCCTGCTGTGAATGCAGCAGCGGGGTGATCATCAGGTTCGGGAAGGTGCCGCGCGTCTGCACGCCATCCTGCCCGTGGCAGACCGAGCAGTACTGCGTGTAGAGCTGGCCGCCGTGCTGGATGACATCGCTGCTGGCCGTCGAGGGTGGCGGATCCAGCGGCGGCGGCGTGTACGGCTGGTTGGGCGGCAGTTTCGCCTGGCCACCGAGCGCGAACACCAGCATGCGCGCGTAGCCGGGAGCGAAGTAATAGTTCTGCGCGCCACCGACGCTGGCCGCGATGTACTGCTGGCCGTCCAGCTCGTAGGTGATCGGCGGCGCGAACACCGAGGTCTGCGCATTGAAGCTCCACAGCTGCTTGCCGCTCTTCGCGTCGTAGGCACGCAACTCATCGCCCGCGCCATTGCCGGAGAACACCAGCCCGCCGGCGGTGGCCAGTACGCCGCCGCTCGGCCGGTTGTTCACGAACGGCTCGGTTTCCCACACCACCTTGCGGGTCACCGGATCCCACGCCTTCAGGCGGCCGGTGATGCCGGTCTTGTCCGTGGGCTTGAGGTTGGTGGCGCTCTGGTTCACCCCGCCGAACTGGATGCCGAGGTTGAAGCCGCCGGGCGCGGGCTTGAAGTCCGGGTCACGCACCATGGGGAAGTAGGCTTCCCAGGTCGGGATGTACATCAGCCCGGTGTCCGGGCTGTAGGCATTGGGATGCCAGCTGTGTCCGCCCTGTACGCCCGGCGCGAGGTTCCACCCCTCTTTCGCGTAGCGCGCCGCAGGCACCACGCGCGGCCGGCCGGTCTTCAGGTCCACGCCCCTGGCCCAGTTCACCTCGGTGAATGGATCGGCGCTCAGCAGCTTGCCGGTGGCGGCCTCGAGCACGTAAAAGAAGCCGTTCTTGCTCGCCTGTGCGATGACGTGCTTCTTCTCGCCACCGATGGTCAGGTCGAGCGCCATCATCGGGCTGACGGCGTCGTAATCCCAGGTGTCGCCCGGCGTCTCCTGGTAGTGCCACACGTATTCACCGGTATCGGCCTTGAGCGCGATGACCGAGGCGACGTAGAGGTTGTCGCCGCCCTTCGGGTCGCGGTCGGCCTGGTTCCACGGTGCGCCGTTGCCGGTGCCGTAGATCAGCAGGTCTTCTTCCGGATCGTAGATGGCCGCATCCCACACCGAGCCGCCGCCGCCGAGCTTCCACCACTGGCCGCTCCAGGTGGCCGCGGCCTTCTTCATGGCATCGTTCTCGAAGCCCTTCGACGGGTCGCCCGGCACATTGTAGAAGCGCCAGAGCTGCTTGCCCGTCTCCGCATCGAAAGCGGCGATCCAGCCGCGCACGCCGTACTCACCGCCGGAGGCGCCGATGAACACCTTGCCCTTGGCGATGCGCGGCGCCATGGTGATCGAGTAGCGGTTCAGAGGATCGTCGTGGTCGCCCTGGATGGTATCGGTGCTCCAGGCTTCCTTGCCGGTCTTCGCATCGATGGCGATGAGGCGCGCATCAAGCGTGCCCAGGTAGATCCTGCCGTTGTACGCGGCGATGCCGCGGCTCACGTTGCCGCAGCACACGTTGCGCAGCCACTCGCCCGGCACGTGCGGGTTGTACTCCCACAGCTGCTTGCCGCTCTTGGCGTCGAAGGCATACAGGTGGTCCCACGGCGTGGAGGCATACAGCACGCCGTCGACGTACAGCGGCGTGCCATGCACGTCGAGGTTGGTGTCGTAATCGGCGTACCAAGCCAGGCCCACCTGCCCGACCGTGCCCGTGTCGATCTGCTTCAGCGGGCTGAAGCGCTGCTCGTTGTAGCTGCCGCCGTAGGTGGCCCACTCCGAGGTGTCGCTGGTGCCCTTCAGCAGGCGCTCCTGCGTGACGGCGGCAGGATTGGCCAGCAGCGGGCTGGTCTCGGCAACTCCCGCCTCCTTCTTCGCACAGCCCGCGAGCACCGCGGGCAGCAGCAGGGCAATACCCAGCAAACGAGCACGATCCGACACGGGAAACCCCCTCAGTAGTTGCCTTGGGCGGCCGCCTGATGGATGTCATCCGACGGCGGCGGCGCGGGACGCGGCGCGCCACCAGGGCCCCCGCCCGGGCCACCAAAGCCGCGCGCGGGCGCGGGTGGTGCGTTCTTGCGCTCGATGGCGCGCGAGACCACGTACGAGCGCACCGCGGCCGCGTCATCCGCGCTCAGCTTGTCGCTGAAGTTGGCCATGCCCTTGTTCACGCGCTGTCCCTGCAACACCACGGTGTCGAAGGCCGCCTGGTTCTGGATGAACGGCGACGTGCCGAGATCAGGACCGACCGCGCGGCCGCCCGGATTGGTATTGGCACCATGGCAGGTCGCGCAATGGTCGGCATACAGCCGGCCGCCTTTCGCGACCACTTCGGCCGCAGCCGTGAGCGGCGGCGGGTCCAGTTGCCGCGGCGTGTACGGTGCATTCGGCGGCAGCTTCGCCGTGCCACCGATTTTGAACACCAGCATGCGTCCATAGGAAGGCGCGAAGTAGTCACCCTGCGCGGTTCCGCCCACACTGGCCGCAATGTACTGCACGCCATCGAGCTCGAAGGTGATCGGCGCCGCGTAGATGTCGGTCTGCGCGTTGAATTCCCACAGCTTCGCGCCGGTTTTCGCGTTGTAGGCGGCGAGCGCCTGGCCGCGGCTGTTGCCCATGAACACCAGGTTGCCGGCGGTGGCCAGCACGCCGCTGGTGGCGCGCGGACCCTTCGGAGTCTGCCACACCACCTTGCGGGCGACCGGATCCCAGGCCTGCAGCCAGCCCACGTCCTGGCTGTTGTTGTTGGGCTTCACCCCCGCGGGGGCAGGCCCCGGACTGAAGCTGATCAGCGGTGGCTTGCCGTCGCTGCCGACCTTCTGCGGCGAATCCACGCCGTAGTTCTCCCAGGTCGGGATGTAGATCAGGCCGGTGATCGGGCTGAAGGCATTGGGATGCCAGGTATGTCCGCCGGGCGGGCCGGGGGCGACATTCCAGGGCTCGCTCTCATAGCGCGCGGCCGGCACCACCATCGGCCGGCCGGTCTTCATGTCGATGCCGGTGTTCCAGTTCACCACGGTGAACGCGTCGCCGCTGATGAGCTTGCCGGTCGCGGCCTCGAGCACGTAAATCATGCCGTTCTTCGACGGCTGGATGATGACGTGCTTCTTCTGCCCGTTGAAATCCAGATCGGCCGTCATCATCGGGCTGATGGCATCGTAGTCCCACGAATCGGCCGGCGTCTCCTGGTAGTGCCAGACGTATTCACCCGTATCCGGTTTCACCGCCACGATCGAGTCGGCGAACAGCGCGTCGTCATGGGTGCCGTCGCGCATGGCGGAATTCCATGGCGAGGGCTGGCCAGTGCCGAAGTACAGCAGGTCGGTCACCGGGTCATAGACCACCGAATCCCACACGCAGCCGCCACCGCCGGAGTTCTTCCAGTATTCGCCGCTCCAGGTTTTGGCGGCCATGGCCAGGGCTTGCTTCTGCTGGGGCGCGGCCTCATAGCCCTTGGCCGGATCACCGGGCACCGTCCAGAAGCGCCACACTTCCTTGCCGGTCTCCGCGTCATAGGCGGCGATGAAGCCGCGAGCACCGAATTCACCGCCGGAATCACCGACGAAGACCTTGCCCTTCGCGACCCGGGGTGCCATGGAAAGCGAGTAGTTGTTGACGTTCTTCTCGCCAACCAGCTCTGCCGGTGCGGTCTGCACTTCCCATTTCAGCTTGCCGGTCTTCGCGTCGACGGCCACCAGGCGCCCGTCCAGCGTGCCCATGTAGATCTTGCCGTTCCACATCGCAATGCCCTTGTTGACATTGCCCAGGTTCTGGTGCGGCACCTCTGCTGGGGCGTAGATCCACAGCCGCCTGCCGGTCCTGGCATCGAAGGCCAGCAGGTTGTTGCGCGAGTTGGAAACATAGATGACGCCATCCGCGTACAGCGGCGAACCGTGCTGGTTCTGGTTCGCGTCATAGTCGCCGTACCAGGCCAGACCCAGCTGCGACACGTTGGAATCATTGATCGCCGTCAGCGGGCTGAAGCGCTGCTCGTTGTAGCTGCCGCCATAGGTGGGCCACTGGTTCGGGTCACTGGTGCCCTTCAGCAGGCGCTTCTGGTCGACGGCCGCGGCATGTACCGGCGGATTGCCTTCCTTCTTCGCCAGCACGCAGCCGGTGATAACGACGGGCAGCAGCAAGGCAGCGCCCAGGATGCGAGCACGGTAGGACACAGGCAGACCCCCGACGGATAGACGTTGAGTGGCAGGAGTTTATCCCGATCCCGGCCCGGGGCCGCAAGCGCCGCGCCGGAGACCCGGGAAATCACGGAAATTCAGCTCGCCGGCCGCTCGATCAGCTCGATCTTGTAGCCGTCCGGATCCTCGATGAAGGCGATCACCGTGGTGCCGCCCTTCACCGGCCCGGGCTCGCGGGAGACCTTGCCGCCGGCGGCCCGGATGCGCGCGCAGGCGGCGGCCACGTCCGGCACGCCCAGCGCCAGGTGGCCGAAGGCCGTGCCCGGCTCGTATTTCTCCACACCATAGTTATAGGTGAGCTCCAGCTCCGCGCCGCCCTCGTCATTGCCCTGCCCATAACCGAGGAAGGCGAGCGTGTAGCGGTACTCCGGCACATCGCGGGTACGCAGCACGCGCATGCCGAGGATGCGGGTATAGAAGTCGATGGACCGGCCCAGGTCGCCGACGCGCAGCATGGTGTGCAGGAACTTCATCTTGTCTCCTCGAAGCCGACGGGCAATTATGGACCACACAGGGGAAGGCGACGATGGAACGGGTCCGTTACGGCATGGTTGGCGGCGGCGAAGGCGCCTTCATCGGCGCGGTGCACCGCATGGCGGCGCGGCTGGACGATGCCTGGGAGCTGGTGTGCGGCGCGTTCAGCAGTGATGCCGCGCGCTCGCGGCGCTCCGGCGAGGCGCTCGGCGTGCCCGGCGCGCGCGTCTACGACGACTACGCCAGCATGATGGCGCGCGAGGCGATGCTGCCGGCGAGCCGGCGCATGCAGGTGGCGGTCATCGTCACACCGAATCGATCGCACCTGCCGATCGCGCTGGCCGCGTTCGAGCGCGGCTTCCACGTGCTTTCCGACAAGCCGGCCACGGCAACACTGGAGGAATGCCGCGAACTGGCGGTGGCGTTGCGGCGCAGCGGCCTGCGCTACGGGCTGACGCATCCGTACAGCGCCTACCCGATGATCCGCGAGGCGCGTGCGCGGGTGGCGCGCGGCGAGCTGGGCGCGGTGCGCAAGGTGCTGGTCGAATACACGCAGGGCTGGCTGGCCGAGCCCGTGGAGCTCGACGGACAGAAGCAGGCCGCATGGCGCGTGGATCCCGAGCTCGCCGGCACCGGCGGCGCGATGGGCGACATCGGCGTGCACGCGTTCCAGCTCGCCGAGTTCGTGGCCGGCCGGCAGGTGCGGCAGCTCGCGGCCGACCTGTATCGCACCGTGCCCGGCCGCAGGCTCGATGATGACGGCACCGTGCTGCTGCGTTTCGACGGCGGCGCGAGCGGCGTGCTGATCGCCAGCCAGATCTTCGTCGGCGACGAGAACAACCTGCGGCTGCGCGTGGTCGGCGAAAGGTCGGCGCTGGACTGGAACCAGCTCGAGCCGAACTCGCTGTGGCTGAAATACGGGGACCGTCCCGCGCAGCTGCTGCGCACCGGACATCCCGGCACCGGCGGCGAGGCCAAGGCCGCGCGGCGCGTGCCGTCGGGGCATCCCGAGGGTTACATCGAGGCGTTCGGCAACCTGTATCGCGAGTTCGCGCTGTCGTTGCAGCAGGGAACGCCCACCAGCGTGCCCGGCATCGGTGCGGCACTGCGCGGGATGGCGTTCGTGGAGACGGCGGTACGGAGCTCGGCGGCGGGGCAGGTCTGGTGCTCCATGCCGGGCTTTGAATGACGCAGTCCCGGATGCAAGGACCAGGCGATGGCAACGACTGACTCCCGCGTGACGATCCACATGGCGGCGAGCCTCGACGGCTTCATCGCCAGGCAGGACGGCCGCGTCGACTGGCTCGAAACCGCCGACGAATTCGCCGGCGGCGAGACCATGGACCCGGCATTCATCGCCGCCTTCCTCAAGACGATCGACTGCTACGTGATGGGCTCGCGCACCTACGAGACGGCGCTGGACTTCGAGTCGAAGGGGATGGGATGGGCGTACGGCGACAAGCCCGTCTTCGTGCTCACCAGCCGGGCCCTGCCGCGCACACGCGGCACCGTGGAATTCCACTCGGGTGACCTCGCGCGGTTCGTGGAAGGCCACCTGCGACCCACATTCCGCAGCATCTGGTTCGTCGGCGGCGGCGCGCTCTGCGGCGAATGCCTGAGGCTCGGCCTGGCCGACGAGGTGCGCTACTCGATCCTGCCGGTGCTGATCGGCGACGGCATCCCGTTCTTCGACCGGCTCGGCCGCGATGTGGCCCTGCACCTGGCGGAGGTCAAGGCCTACCGCAACGGCATGGTGGGATTGTGTTACCAGGTCCGCAAGCGGCAGGAAGGCAACCTCCCGTGAACGCGGCGCTGCCGGTGCAACTGGCGCTGCACGGCGCCATCATCCTGATGGCGGGCCTGGTCGGCGGTCTGTGCTTCGCGCGCGCCATCCAGCGGCAGCGCGGCGAGGTGGCATGGCGCGTCGTTCATGCGGGCGGCTGCTCGGCGGGCGTGCTGCTGCTGGCGCTTGCAGTGCCCTCGCAGTGGATGAGGCTGGGCACCGTTCCTGCCATGACCATGGCCGTAGGGTTCATCGCCGGTGCGTACCTGCTCTGCGCGGGCATGTACATCGCGGCCATCTGCGACACACGCGGCATTCCGGGCGGCGGCGCGCCGCTGAATCGCCTGGTAGCAGCGCTGTACGCATCGGGCACCGTGCTGACGCTGCTTGGCGGCACGCTGCTGGTCGTCGGCCTGCTGGGGCGCCTGGTCGAATAACCCCTGTGCACGGCCACGACAGGCGTATGGTGTCCGCAGTCCCTGCCTAATTCTCCGCGCAGGAGGTGTCGGGATGAGTGACTACGAATTCACGATGTCCCTCGGTGTGCGGCATCCCGACATCGATCCCGCGCAGATCACGCGCGCGCTGGGTCTGCAGCCCGGACATGTGTGGCGCAAGGGCGAGGAGCGGCTGGACCAGGCCGGCGGCGTGCTGGGCGGAAGCCACCGCGCGAGCTACTGGTTCTGCGAGGTCGCGCCGCGCCCGAAGTTCCCCGGCGAACGCGTCGGCATGGAAAACGAATTGTCGCGCGTGCTGGACATGCTGCGCAGGTCCATCGGCTTCATGCAGGATCTGCAGCATGGCGGCGGGGCCACCGAGCTCTCCGTCACCATCTACGCGCGCGGGGATTTCCGCATCGAGCTGCTGCCGGAAGAAGCCGCGTTGCTGGGCAGGCTCGGAGTCGCCATGACCATCGAGATCCGTCCGTACCCGGCCACGTCCGCCACGCTGGCGGAACCGTGTTGAGGATGTTGCGGCGCCGGCGGCCCACGCCTGCCGAACTGCGGCAGGATGTGCTGCGCCAGGCGCGCCTGGATGCGCCGACGCTGCGTGAATTCCTGCCCGCGGCCGCCCGGATATGGGTGGCGCTCACCTTCGACACGAGCGTGCTGTATGGCGCGGAACCGCTGCTGGCGATTGCCGGGGTCCGGCCCTCGGTGCGGTGATGGATGCTAGTCTGTGCGCATGAAGTCGAACCTCATGCCGCGACGATGGCCCGCGCTGCTCGCCCTCTGCGCCTGCGCCGCGCGCGCCGCGGATGCCCCGCCCGCGGACGGCGACGCGGTGAAGATCTTCCGCGGCCAGCTCGCCTTCATGAATTCCTCCATCGATTTCTGCGTGGCGCAGCTGCCTGCGATGAAGGACGCCTTCGATGACGCGCGCGACCATGCCGGCGAACAGATCGGGCGCGCCGAGGCCAGCCTGCTGGCCGAAGCCGCGGACAACAAGCTGGGCTACCAGCCCTTCTTCGACACCTACGCGGCCAACTGGAGCAAGTACGCCGGGCAGCTGCTTGCCGCGCTGAAGCGGCAGGATGCGAAGGCCGCCTGCCCCGACCTGCTGGGCAACTGGCAATCCACGGACGCGGATCTCGTGCTCGAGGACTGGCGCAGTTTCATCCAGCGCAGCGGACCGATCCCGCTTCTGGGGTCGCCAGTCGACGACAACCCGCACGCCGCACACTGAGGATTGCGTCGCAGCTCGCACAAGCTTTTTTCGCATGCGTCACTGCGCGGGCAACGGTCTCTCGTTTAAGGGTTTGTCCTACGAAATTTCGAGGCATATTCCGCCTCCATTCCCCAACTCCGCCGCTGAAACCCACGCATGCCACTACGTCCGACGCGCCCCGCTGGGCTGCTGCTGCTCGCTGCCGTGCTGCCCTTCGCCGGCTGTGCCTCCCTCAACCGCATCGCCACCACCAACCGCTCGCCGCTCGACTGGAACGGCCAGCGTCGCATCGAGCTGCCGCTGACACTGGACAGCGTCGGCCGCCCGAACGTGCCGGCGCGCATCAACGGCCAGGAAGTGCTGGTGCTGATCGACTCCGGCGGCGGCTGGCCGTCGATGACGCCGGCGCTGGCCACTGCCACCGGCGAGCGAGCGCGCGGTACCGCGGTGGTCAATGGCGCCACCTACGCCGCGGCAACCAGCGTGCCGGTGCAGCTCGGCTCCGCATCGCTGCAACTGGATCGCGTGACCATCGGCGAGCAGACCGCCGATACGCAATTCACCATCGGCCCCGAGCTGCTGCTGCAGGCCGTGGTGGACATGGATTTCGACAATGGCCGGGTGTCGATCATCCGCCCGGACGCCTGGACACCCCCGCCGGATGAACCGGTGGACGTCCACCTGTGGTGGACCAAGCCGACGGTGGAGCTGCACGTGAATGACCAGCAGCAGCCCGTATGTGCCGTGCTCGACACCGGCTTCAATGCCGGCGTGGCGCTGAGTGGCGAGGAGCTCGACGCGCTCGCGCTGCCGCGCTCCGCCGGGGTCACCACGGTGACGGGCTTCGGCGGCGTGCGCTGGAACGCGGCGACGCTGCCATCGCTGCATGAAGTGCGCTTCAGCGACCAGCACTATCGCGATGTGCCGCTGACGGAGAAGAAATCCGGCGTGCAGTGGGATTGCCCCAATCTCGTGGGCATGGGCGTGCTGTCGCACCACCACATCGTGTTCGACCTGCCGCACCGGCGCATCTGGCTGCTGCCGCGCGCGACGGCCACGGTGGCCAGTCGATGAGCTTCCCGGCGTGGCGCACTGGCCGGGCACCGGCCATCCAGCACGGCGGGCCCGCGGCACAGGTGTCATCGGTGGCTGATCACTACGCGAACCTGCTCGCACCCGTGTACACATGGACGGCCGGCGGCAGCATCGCGGCGCTCGCCCAGGGCGAGGCGGACCTGGCCGGCATCGACCCGGGCACACTGGCGGTGGATCTCGGCGCCGGCTTCGGCATGCATGCGATTCCGCTGGCGCGCGCTGGCTGGCGCGTGGTGGCGGTGGATTCCGCGGCGCTGCTGCTCGGCGAACTGGCGGCGCTGGCCAATGGCCTGCCGATCGCCGCGTACTGCGGCGACATCCTGCACTTCCCCGATTACCTCGCCGGGAGCGAGTCGCCCGAGCTGATCCTGTGCATGGGCGACACCTTGACGCACCTGCCGGATGAGCACGCGGTGGTGCGCCTGGCACGCCTGGTCGCCGCATATCTGGCTCCGCAGGGCCGTTTCATCGCCACCTTCCGCGACTATTCGCAGCTTCCTGCAGGCACCGCGCGTTTCATTCCCGTGCGCGCGGATGCCGGACGCATCCTCACCTGCTTCCTCGAAGCCGGCGAGGAGCATGTGCTGGTGCACGACCTGCTGCACGAACGCGGCAGCGCGGGCTGGGAGTTGAAGGTCAGCGCCTACCGCAAGCTGCGGCTGGATCCCGCACAGGTGCGCCGCCTGTTCCAGGCGGCCGGCCTGACGGTCACGCTGGAGCCGGGGCCGCGGGGCATGGTGAAGCTGGTGGCCACCCGCCGCGGAACCAATCCCGTGGGCGTGGTGTCGTAAGAGGACATCGCACCGGATGGGAGGTCCGCAATGAGAAGCCAGGGCGTGGTGGTGTTTGCCCTGTCAGCAATCGCGGGGCTCGCACAGGCTGACAACCTCTGCCGCACCAACCCCTTCACCCGGGGCGATGCCGAGGCCGGCAAGGTGGCCTTCAACTCGCACTGCGCCCTCTGCCACCAGTACAACATGAGCGGCCGGCAGCCGGGCAACACCGCCAATGAATCGCCGGACTTCAAGCTGCTGAGCGACAGCGACGTGCAGTTCGTGGATGGCGCCGGCGGGGTGGTCCCGCCCCTGCTGGGCACGAAGTTCTTCGGCAAGCAGCAGGGCAAGTCGTTCACCGAGTTCACCGCCTTCGTCAGCAGCGCCGCCAACACCTTTCCGCCGCAGATGAAGGTGGAAATGCCGAAGACCTACCTGCAGATCGCGGCTTACGTTCTCTACCGGAACTGCGGCAAGATGTAGCGGACCACAGGGAGTCCGCATGAAAAGCATTGCCCTGGCCGGCGCACTGGCGCTGGCCGTCGCCGCCGGCTGGGTACTGGCACAGGTGCCAGTGGCCGCCGTGAAGCCCTCCGAGCCGCTGTTCACCAGCCAGGATCCTCATCTCAACCGCAACAAGCAGGCGGCATATCACATCGCGCGCGACCTGCTCGAGGCCGGCCACTGGGAGCTGGCCGACCGGTGGATCACCGAACGCTACATCCAGCACAACCCCAACGCGGCCTCGGGGCGCGCGGCGGCGGTGGATTTCTTCACCAAGACCCTGAAGATGAAGCCGCAGCCGATTCCGGCGCGCCTTGCCCACCCCATCACCGCGGTGATCGCCGAGGGCGACTACGTGGTGGTGGTCGCGCCGCGCGAGCTCAAGGATCCCGACCCGGCCGGCAAGACCTACACCATCGCCTGGTTCGACATGTGGCGCTTCGTCGACGGCAAGGCCGATGAACACTGGGATGGCGCGATGAAGGGCGACGTGTTCTAGGGGTGATGGTGGCGCTGCGCGAGGAATTCGAACGCAATGGCACGTGGCTGTTCCGCTGGCGCAGCTACCTGCCGCTGCTGCTGCTCGGCGTATTCCTGCTGGCAATGCGCGACTACCACTACCCGGGCTACAGCGAGCGGCTGGATGACCTTTGGGAGTGCGTATGCCTGGTGGTGAGTTTCGTCGGGCTCGGCATCCGGGTCGTCACCGTCGGCCATGCGCCGCGCAACACCTCCGGCCGCAACACCCGCCGCCAGATCGCCGACAGGCTGAACACCACCGGCCTCTATTCGGTCGTGCGCAATCCGCTGTACCTCGGCAATTTCTTCATGGGCCTGGGACCGGCGATGTTCGCGCACACCTGGTGGCTGGTGCTGATCTACCTGCTGGTGTTCTGGCTGTACTACGAGCGCATCATCTTCGCGGAGGAAACCTTCCTGCGCCAGCGCTTCGGCCAGGCCTTCCTCGAGTGGGCGGAGCGCACGCCGGCTTTCCTGCCGCACCTGCGCCAGTACGTGCCGGACGCGCTGCCGTTCTGCTGGCGCACGGTACTGCGGCGCGAGTGCAACGGCCTGCTGGGCGTGGTGGCCACCATGTTCCTGTTCGAAGTGGTCGGTGACCTGTTCTACCTCGGCCGGGTGGAGCTTGATCCACAATGGGTGTGGCTGGTGTCGGTGACGGTCGCGCTGTGGGCGGCGCTGCGCGTGCTGAAGAAATGCACGCGTGTCCTCGACGTGGCTGGCCGCTGATATATCGGCAACAAGGGAAACGACGCGCATGAGTCATCACGGCAGCTGCCATTGCGGGGCGATCCATTTCCAGGTCGAGGGCGAGTTCGAGTCCGCGATGGAATGCAACTGCTCGCACTGCAGCCGCAAGGGCTACCTGCTGTGGTTCGTGCAGCGCACGGCCTTCACGCTGCTGAGCGATCCGGCGCAGCTGGCCACCTACACCTTCAACAAGCACCTCATCCAGCACCACTTCTGTCCCACCTGCGGCTGCGCGCCGTTCGGCTTCGGCACGCACGATGGCGCGGCGATGGCGGCCGTGAACATCCGCTGCCTGGAGGGCGTGGACCTGGCGCTGGTGCCGCGCATCGCGGTGGATGGACGCTCGTTCTGAGGGCCCGGTGCCCCACGGCCCGGACCCCGTCGACGGCCTGCGCCTGGCGCTGCTGCAGCAGCGGCGCGAACGACTGCAGGCGCGGGCCTCCGGCAGGATCTTCGGCCTGATGGAGGGCCTGCTGCTTGTCATGCTGGTATGCGGCATCGTGCTGCTGGCCGGTGGCGGGCTGCACAGCATGGGACGCATGCTGCGCTTTGCGATGGGCCTGCTGCTCATCGTCAATGCGCTCGCGCTGTACATCGGCCGCTGGTTCGCCGCGCTCGAAGAAACGCGACGGCTGGATGAGCGGATCGCGGCGGAGACCCGTTCGCCCGACGCCGCGGAAATCCAGGCCGCCGCCGCCGCCGCGCGCACCTTCCTTGTCCGGGACCGACGCTAGCCGCGCGCAGCGGCCGGTCGCGTCCACGATGAAGTGATCAGGCCGCGGCAGCCGCCGCGGCCGGCACCGGCATGCGCATCATGTACTCGAAGGCACCGAGCGCGGCGCGCGAGCCCTCGCCCAGCGCCACCACGATCTGCTTGAACGGCGTAGTGGTGCAATCGCCGCCGGCGAACACCCCCGGCACCGAGGTCTGGCCGCGCGCGTCCACCTCGACCTCGCCGCGGCTGCTCAGGCGCACCACGCCCTTCAGCCAGTCGGTGTTCGGGACCAGACCGATCTGCACGAAGATGCCCTCGAGCGCCAGCTCGCGCGCGCTGCCGCTGGCCCGCTCGCTGTAACGCAGGCCGGTGACCTGCGCGCCGTCGCCCACCACCTCGGTAGTCTGCGCGCCGGTGATCACCGTGACATTTGGCAGGCTACGGAGTCGATTCACCAGCACCGCATCGGCGCGCAGGGTGTCGGCGTACTCGAGCAGCGTCACGTGGCTGACGATGCCGGCCAGGTCGATGGCCGCCTCGACGCCGGAATTGCCGCCGCCGACCACCGCCACCGGCTTGCCCTTGAACAACGGACCATCGCAGTGCGGGCAGTAGGCCACGCCATGGTTGCGGTACTGCGCCTCGCCGGGCACGCCGAGCTCGCGCCAGCGCGCGCCGGTGGCCAGCACCACCGAACGTGCCTGCAGCGCCGCGCCATTGGCGAAGCGCACGGTATGCAGCCCGCCCGGCACCAGTTCGGCGGCGCGCTGCAGGTTGAACACCGGCACCTCGTGCTGGCGCACGTTCTGCTCCAGCGCACGCGCCAGCTGCGGGCCTTCGGTGTGCTCCACCGCGATCAGGTTCTCGATGCCGAGCGTATCGAGCACCTGGCCGCCGAAGCGCTCCGCGGCCACCGCCACGCGGATGCCCTTGCGGGCGGCGTAGATCGCGGCGGAGGCGCCAGCCGGTCCGCCACCGACGATGAGCATGTCGTACGGCGCCTCGGCGCGCATCTGTGCCGCCACGCGCTCACCCGCGCCGCGATCAAGCCTGGCGAGGATCTGCTCCACGTCCATGCGGCCCTGGCCGAACGGCTGGCCATTGAGATAGATGGCCGGCACCGAACGGATGTTCAGCCCCGCCACTTCCTGTTCGAACAGCGCGCCGTCCACCATGGTGTGGCGCACGCGCGGATTCAGCACCGCCATCAGGTTCAGCGCCTGCACCACGTCCGGGCAGTTCTGGCAGCTCAGCGAGATGTAAGTGGTGAACTGGAAATCGCCCTGCAGCGACTGGATCTGCTGCACCACCGCCTGCTCCAGCTTCGGTGGATAGCCGCCCACCTGCAGCAGCGCCAGCACCAGCGAGGTGAACTCATGCCCCATCGGCAGGCCCGCGAAACGCACGCGCGGATCCTGCCCGGGCGCGGCCAGCGCGAAGCTGGGCACGCGCTCGGCGCCGTCGCGGTTCTCACTCACCGTGACGCGCGGGGAAACGGAGACGATGTCGGCCAGCAGCGCACGCAGGTCGGCCGAGTCCTTGCTGTCATCCACGTACGCGGTGATTTCCACCGGCGTGGCCAGACGCTCCAGGTAGGTGCCAAGCTGTGCCTTCAGTTCTGGTTCGAGCATGATCGTCTCCGTTTGCTGCCTCGTGCGGCTGCCCTCAGATCTTGCCGACCAGATCCAGCGAGGGCTTGAGCGTGTTCGCGCCGGGCTTCCAGCTCGCCGGGCATACTTCACCCGGATGCGAGGCCACGTACTGCGCGGCCTGCACCTTGCGCAGCAGTTCCCTGGCGTCGCGGCCGATGCCCAGGTCATGGATCTCCTCCACCTTGATCTTGCCCTGCGGATCGATCACGAAAGTGCCGCGCAGCGCCAGGCCCTCTTCCTCGATCAGCACGCCGAAGTTGCGCGCCAGCGTCGCGGTCGGGTCGCCGACCAGCGGGTACTGCACCTTCTTGATGGTGTCGGAGGTGTCGTGCCAGGCCTTGTGCGTGAAATGCGTATCCGTGGATACGCCGTAGATCTCCACGCCCAGCTTCTTGAACTCGGCATAGTTGTCGGCCAGATCACCCAGTTCCGTGGGGCACACGAAGGTGAAGTCGGCGGGATAGAACACGATGACGGACCACTTGCCCTTGAGGTCCGCATCGGTGACCGGCACGAATTTGCCGTTGTGGTACGCCTGCGCGCTGAAGGGCTTCACCTGGGTGTTGATGAGTGACATCGAAGCAATCCTCTTGCTGGTGGAAGGAAGAACTTGAGGCCGCAGCATACCCGCCGGCGGGCGGTCGTGACATTCGATTGTTTTTATGGCTGCAATAGACGGTGTCTATCAGGCGGGCAGAATGGCGGGGTTGCCCGCCTCCACGATGTAGGAGCCGGCGCTGGAACGAGCGGAATCCGCCCGTGCCGCATCATCCACCGTCACCAGGTCGGCGCGCAGGCGCTCGGGCGCCAGCGTCAGCGCCAGGTAGCCGCGGCGCCGCCCATCCAGGCATTGCAGCTGGGGACTGGCGGCGCGCCACTTGTCGAGGGTGGCCTGCCCCACGGAATCCGAGGAGATCGAGGTGGTGACGAATTCCGCGGCCAGCAGCGGCGTGTCCAGCCTTTCGGGCACCTGGTTGACGCCGCCGACCACGAAGGCATGGATGTCGCCGCCGAGAATCACCGGATTGCGCGCGCCCGCTTCGCGGATGGAATCGAGCAGCCGCTGGCGCGCGGCGGGATAGCCCGTCCAGCCGTCGGTCCAGTATTCGGGCTGCGCGGCCGTGCCCTCGTTCATGTGCCCGAAGGGCGTGCCCTGCGCGATCAGCGTCCAGGCCGCGCCCGGCTGGCGCAGGCCGTCCGCGAGCCATTGTTCCTGCGCCGTGCCCAGCATGGTGCGCGCGGGATCCAGCCGCTCGCTGCAGTCCGGCTTCACGCGCAGGCCGGCCAGCAGCGGCGGACGCGGACAGGCCTCCGGCGAGCGGTACTGGCGCTGGTCCAGCAGGTGCAGCGTCGCGAGCCGGCCAAGCTGCGCGCGCCAGTAGATGCGCATGCCGCCATGGCGCGGCGCCATCGATGGCGGCGCGGGCAGGTGTTCGTACCAGGCCTGGTACGCCGCGGCGCGACGCGCGGCGAAACCCGGCACATCCTCCTGCAGGTTCGGCAGGTCGCCGGCGTAGTCGTTCTGCACCTCGTGGTCGTCCCAGATGGCGAACCACGGCGCGGCCAGGTGCGCGGCCTGCAGCGCCGGATCGAGCTGGTACTGCGCATAGCGCTGCCGGTAATCCTCCAGCGTGATGCAGCGGCCGCCGCTGTGACGGCGCAGGTGGCTGGTGGTGGGCGCGCCCTCGTAGATATAGTCGCCGAGATAGAGGATGAGGTCCGGCGCGTCCGCCGCCATGTGGCGCAGCGCCGCGTAGCTGGCATGCTCGTAGTTCTGGCAGCAGGCGGCCGCGAGGCGCAGCGTGGCGAGTTCATCGCGCGGCGCCGGCAGGGTGCGCGTGCGCCCGATCGGGCTGCGGTGGTCGCCGGCGGTGAAGCGGTACCAGTAGTCGCGCGCCGGCGCGAGGCCCGCCACCTGCTGATGCACGCTGTGCGCGAAAAGACTCTCGGCGGTGGCCTCGCCGCGCGCGACGATGTGCCTGAAAGCCTCGTCGGCGGCCACCTCGTAGCCCACCTTCCGGTCCTGCGGCGCCATGCCACCGCCCGGCTGCTCCGGCTGTGGCGCCAGGCGCGTCCACAGCACCACCGAGTGCCCGGTCGGATAACCGGATGCGACGCCGAGACGGAAGGGATAGTCCGGCAGCGGCGGTGGCGACGCGACGCGCAGCACGCCCGGCAGCAGCGCGCTGCCGCCGGCGGCGGCGAGACCCTTCAGAACATCACGGCGGTCATTCATCCTCATCCTGGCCGGGCTGCAACAACTGCTGCGGCATCTGCTTGCCGGGTGCCGGGGTGACACCCAGCTTCTTCATATCTTCCGCCAGCTTGATTGCATTTCCCTTGCCGGTGGCGAGCTGCCCCTGCGCCTGCTCGAAGGCCTCGCCGGACTGCCGGATGGCGCGGCCCACGTTCACGAAGGACTGGGCGAAGTTGGTGAGCTTCTCGTACAGCTTGCGCCCGGCCTCGGCAATCTCGTCCGCCCGCTCCTTGCGCTTCTGGAAGGTCCAGATGCCTTCCACCAGCTTGATCACCGCCATCAGCGTGCTGGGCGTGACCAGCACGATGCGCGCGCGGTAGGCGTCGGCGTACAGCGCCGGATCCTTCACGAAGGCGGTCAGCAATGCGGCTTCCACCGGCACGAACATCAGCACGAAGTCCACGGTGCTGAGCTCGGGCGAATCGGCGTAACCCTTGCCGGACAGGCTCTTGATGTGCGCGCGCAGCGAGGCCAGGTGCTCGCGCAGCTTCGCCTCCTTCTCCACCTCATCGACGGCGCCGCAGTACTCGGTCCAGGCCTTGTTGGAGACCTTCGAATCCACCACCAGCTGGCGCGACTCGGGCAGCCGGATCAGCGCGTCGGGTCGCAGCACCTCGTGGTTGCGGCCACTGAGGGTGACCTGCAGCTCGTATTCATGGCCCTTGCGCAGGCCCGAATCCTCGAGGATTTTCTCCAGGATGGTCTCGCCCCAGTCACCGCTGGCTTTCGAGGTGATGGTCAGCGCATTGACCAGCCGCTGCGCCTGCGCGGACATCGCCTGGTTCATCAATGTCAGGTTTTTGATCTGCTCGTGCAATGCGCCGCGGCCCTGCGTCTCGGCCGCGTAGATGTGATCCACGCGCTGCCGGAACTCGGCCAGCTGCTCGCGGAACGGTGCCACCACCGCGCTGACATCCTTCTGGTTGCGTTCGGTGAGCGCGCGGCCGCTGTCTTCCATCAGCTTCGCGGTGGCCGCCAGCACGCGCGCCTCGAAGTGCTGGGTCTGCTCGCGGATCCACTGCTCCTGCTTCTGCAGCTGCGCCGCCGCGGCCTCGCGCTCGCTGCGCAGCTGCGCCTCGCCATGCTGCAGCAATGCGTTCAGGCGGCTGTTCTCCTGCAGCAGTTCCTCCAGGCGCCGCTGCAGCGGATTGGGCCGCCACAGCAGGTACAGCGTGAGCACCAGCAGCGCGAACGCGAGACTTCCGAGGATGGCGGGCAGGAGCATCATGGCAGCGACCCTACCACTGCGGCGGCATGGTGGGGCAGGTCCGCGGCGCGGCTACAACGAGTATCCGCCGGCCGCCGCGCCGGCCGGGGTGGTGGTGCGGGCAAACCGCAGCGCGCCGAGCAGCGCCGCGAGCACCGCGAACGCCGCGCCCACGCCGAATGCCACGTGATAGCCGGCGTTGAGGGCCTGCGTGCCGGCCATGCCCGCGGCCGCGGCCTGCTGCGTCCGGCCAGCCGCGAGGCTGGCCAGCACGGCCAGACCCAGCGCGCCGCCCATCATGAACGAGGTATTCACCATGCCCGAGGCCAGGCCCGATTCATCCGGCGGCACATCGTTCATCGCGGCCAGCAGCAATGGATTGAAGGCGATGCCGGCCCCGATGCCCAGCAGCGCCATCGCCGGCACCACGTCATGCCACACGCTGCCATCGGCGGGAGCGCGCACGAACAGCAGCAGGCCGCCCGCGGCCAGCAGCAGGCCCACCACCAGCGGCGCGCGGATGCCGAAGCGCATCACCAGCTTCGCCGAGATGCCCAGCGAGCAGATCGCCATGATCAGGTTCGCCGGCAGGAAGGCCAGGCCCACCTGCATCGGCCCGCGGCCCAGCACCTGCTGCAGGTACAGCGCGGAGATGAAGAACCACGCGAACATGCCGGCCGCCCACAGCACCGCGATCAGGTTCGCGGTGGCCACGCTCTTCAACCGCAGCAGCGACAGCGGCATCAGCGGCGCGCGCACACGTGCCTCGATGGCCACGAACAGGCCCAGCAGCGCCACGGCAAGGCCGAGCTTCCACAGCGTGGCCGGCGCGCCCCAGCCCGCCTCGTTGCCGTTGACGATGGCGTACACCGCCAGCATCAGCGCGGCGGTCACCGTCACCGCGCCGCCCACGTCGAGATGGCGCGCATCGGCGAGGCCCTTGCCGACCGGGATCAGCGTGCGGCACAGCGCATACACCGCGATGCCCACCGGCACATTGACCAGGAAGATCCAGTGCCAGCTCAGCGTGCTGGTCAGCACGCCGCCGAGCAGCACGCCGATGCTGCCGCCGCCCGAGCACACGAAGCCGTAGATGCCCATGGCCCTGGCGCGTTCGCCCGGCTCCGGAAAGACGTTCATGATCAGCGACAGCGCCACGGCCGACACCACCGCTCCGCCCAGGCCCTGCACCGCGCGCGCGGCGATCAGCAGAGCCTGCGTGTTCGCAAGCCCGCAGGCGGCCGAGGCAATGGTGAACACCGCCAACCCGAGCAGGAACACACGACGGTGGCCGAACAGGTCGCCCAGCCGGCCGCCGAGCAGCAGGAAGCCGCCGAAGGTCAGCAGGTAGGCGTTCACCACCCACACCAGCGAGGTCTCGCTGAAGTGCAGGTCGGCGCGGATCGACGGCAGCGCCACGTTCACGATGGTCGAATCCAGCACGATCATCAATACGCCGAGACAAAGGATGTACAGCGCCAGCCAGCGTTGGCCGGCGGCAATGCCGTGTGACATGGGTGCTCCGGGGGTATCGGCGCGAACAATATCACTTTAGAGTTTGGCGCATGCGCATCATCGCGGTGACCAACATCAAGGGTGGTGTGGGCAAGACCACCACCGCGGTGAACCTCGCGTACCTGTGCGCCGCCGGCGGCGAGCGCACGGTGCTGTGGGACCTGGATCCGCAGGGCGCGGCGAGCTGGATCCTGCGCGTCGAGCCACCGGGCAACGCGGCCGGCGACCCGACCGGCGCCGAGCAGGAGCTCGCAGGTCTTGCCATCCCCACCGCCTACCGCAACCTCGCCGTCATTCCCGCGGATGGCAGCGCCGAAGCTGAAGCCGGCGAGGAGCTGCCCAGCCGCACACTGCGCCTGCTGCGGATGCGCCGCGCACTCGCCGCGCACTGCGACACGCTGTTCATGGATTGTCCGCCCGGCATCTCGCTGCTGTCCGAGAGCGTGCTGCGCGGCGCCGACGCGCTGATCGTGCCGCTGGTGCCCTCGCCGCTGTCGGTGCGCATGCTCGATGAGCTGGTGCAGTACACCGCCGCGCAGGGCTGGACCGACCTGGTGCTGCTGCCCCTGTTCTCGATGGTGGACTGGCGCAAGGTGCTGCATTACGAGGTGGTCACCAGCATGCGCGCGCGCTTTCCGCAGATGCTGCCCATGGGAATCCCCTACTCCAGCGTCATCGAGCGCGTGGCGCAGCGGCGCGCGCCGCTCAACGCCTACGCGGCCAATGGCGACCCCGCGCGGCTGTACGAGGCCGTGTGGGCGGAAGTGCAGCGCCGCGTGCCCCGCTGAGGCTCCGCTGGCAGCGAAAATGCGGCACAATGGATCACCCTCCGGCAAGAAGAGGTAGCGCATGCGCATCATCGCGGTGTCCAACATCAAGGGCGGCGTGGGCAAGACCACCACCGCGGTGAACCTGGCCTATCTGTCGGCGGCCGGCGGCGACCGCACCGTGCTGTGGGACCTGGATTCCCAGGGCGCGGCCAGCTGGATCCTGCAGGCCGACCCGGAGAAGAGCGTCGGCGTGCGGCAGCTGCTGGGCGGCAAGCGCGAGCTGGACGAAATCGTCGTCGGCACCGGCTACGAGAACCTCGACGTCATCCCCGCGGATTTCTCCTACCGCAAGTTCGACGAGCAGCTGGCCGAGGAGAAGAACCCCACCAAGCGCCTGCTGCGCATGAGCCGGCCGCTGGCCGAGCATTACGACACGCTGTTCATGGATTGTCCGCCCGGCATCTCGCTGCTGTCCGAGAGCGTGCTGCGCGCCGCCGATGCGCTGATCGTGCCGCTGCTGCCGACGCCGCTGTCGGTGCGCATGCTCGAGCAGCTGGTCGCCTTCATCAAGGCGCACGAGTGGGCGGACCTGAAATTGCTGCCGGTGTTTTCCATGGTCGACCGCCGCAAGTCACTGCACCATGAGGTCATCGAGGCCACACGCAGGCAGTTCCGCCAGGTGCTCGGCACCGAGGTGCCCTACTCCAGCGAGATCGAGCGCATCGCGCTGCGCCGTGCGCCACTGAACTCCTACGCACCGGGCAGCGAACAGGGCCTGGTCTACCAGGCGCTGTGGAACGAGGTGCAGAAGCGCCTGCGACGCTGACGCGCTATGCTGCCCCCAGCTTCGGGGGACGCGCATGCAGGATGAAGGCCAGATTCACGATGTCTCGGACACCGCCATCTGGGTGGCCTACTACCGCGCGCAGGAAACCGAGCGGCCCGATGCCATCTTCCAGGATCCGCTGGCGCGGCTGCTGATCGGCGACCGCGGCGAGAAGATCGCGCGGCGCTTCGGCGTCACCGGCCGCTACACCGCGTGGACACTGGTCACGCGCACCGTGATCATCGACGACTACATTACCGCCGCGATCGCCGGCGGCGTGGATGCGGTGCTGAACCTCGGCGCCGGGCTGGACACCCGGCCGTACCGCATGAACCTGCCCGTGTCCTTCATGTGGGCCGAGGCCGACTTCCCGCACATGATCGAGTACAAGAACCGGATGCTCGAGGCGCACACGCCGCATTGCCGCCTGCAACGCATCGGCGTGGACCTGGCCGACCGCGCGGCGCGGCGCAAATTCCTCGCGGAGGTGGCGCCGGAGGCGAAGAACGTGCTGGTGCTGACCGAGGGCGTGATCCCCTACCTCACCGAGCAGCAGGTGGCCGAGCTGGCCGAGGACCTGCGCGCGCAGCCGCGCCTGCGCGGCTGGATCACCGAGTACTTCTCGCCGCGCGTATACCGCTACCTGCGCACGGCGGCGCGCACGCGCGTGATGGCCAGGGCCCCGTTCCAGTTCTTCCCGGCCGACTGGCTGGGCTTCTTCGCGCAGCATGGCTGGGTGCAGAAGGAGATCCACTACGGCAGCGAGGTGGCGCGGCGCTTCGGGCGCAAGCCGCCGATCCCGTGGTTCGCGCGGCTGCTGATGCTGTTCGCGAGCCACGAGCGCATCCGCGAGGCGATGAAATCCTCGGGCTACCTGCTGCTGGTGCCGAAGGAGCCGTAGCGCCTATTTGACCCGCCGCACCGCCACGGCCTTGTCGGTGCGGCGCACTTCGAAGTACTTCGAGGCATCCAGCAGGTCGCTGAGCTTCGAGTAACCGTAGTTGCGCGAGTCGAAATCCGGCTTCTTCTTGGTGAGGATGCTGCCCACCACGCCCAGATGCGCCCAGCCGGTCTCATCGGAGGCATCGTCCACCGCACCGCCCGCCAGCGCCAGGAACTCGCGGTCGCCGTCCAGCTCGGCGGCGGCCTTGCGGCGCGGCGCCTGGCCTTCCAGCTGCGTGAATACTTCGGTGTAGATGAAGCGGTCGCAGGCCGCGACGAAGGGCGGCGGAGTCTTCTTCTCGCCGAAGCCATACACCTGCTTGCCGGATTCCTTCAGCCGCGAGGCCAGCCGCGTGAAGTCGCTGTCGCTGGAGACCAGGCAGAAGCCGTCGAGGTTGCCGGCGTAAAGCAGGTCCATCGCATCGATGATCATCGAGCTGTCGGTGGCGTTCTTGCCGCGAGTGTAGGCGAACTGCTGGATGGGCTGGATGGAATGCTCCAGCAGCACGGCCTTCCACGAGGCCAGGTTCGGGGCCGTCCAGTCGCCGTAGATGCGGCGCACCGTGGCGCGGCCGAGCTTTGCGACCTCATCGACCAGGCCCTTCACGATGGCCGGGTTGGCGTTGTCCGCGTCGATGAGGATGGCGAGCGCGGCGCCGGATTGTTCGAGGGTGGCCATGCGCCACAGCCTAGCAGCAATGCTCCGGAGCAACTATCCGGATTGCGCCGCGCCGCGTGCCTCACGCACCACATCGACGATGGCGTGACCGTATCGCTCGAGTTTCACCGCGCCGATGCCGGGCACGCCAGCCAGCGAGGCCGCCGAGTCGGGCAGCCGGTGCGCGATCTCGCGCAGGCTGCTGTCGTGCAGGACGGTGTAGGCCGGCACGCTGTGCTCGCGTGCCACGGTGCGCCGCCATTCGCGCAGTGCCTGGAACACCGGTTCGGCCAGCGGTGATGCCGCCGCATCGCCGGCGCCGGCGCCGGCGCGGCCTGCGACACCGCCGCGCGCGCGGCGTGCACCGCGCGGCGCGGCAGTGGGTGCCGCGTCCTGCCGCAGCGTCAGCGCACGTTGTCCTTTCAGCACCTCGCGGCTCTGCTCGGTGATCCGCAGCACGTTGAACCTGTCGTGATCCACCGCGACCAGCCGCAGCGTCACCAGCTGGCGCAGCACCGCGCGCCACTGCGCCTCGGTGAGGTCCGCGCCGATGCCGAAGGTGCTGAGCCGCTCGTGCCCGCGCTGCAGGATCTTCTCGCTGCGCTGCCCGCGCAGCACGTCGATGATGTGCTGGGCGCCGAAACCGAAGCCGCTGGCCTGCTCGCAGCGGTAGATGCAGGACAGCAGCTTCTGCGCCACCTGCGTGCCGTCGAACTGCGCCGGTGGCGTGAGGCAGTTGTCGCAGTTGCCACAAGGGCCGCTGGGCTCGCCGAAGTAATCCAGCAGATACTGGCGGCGGCAGCGCGCCGTCTCGCACAGGCCCAGCATGGCGTCCAGCCGGGCGTTGGCCACTCTTGTATATGCACCGTCGGCGTCGGACTGCTCCAGCAGCAGGCGCTGCTGCACCACGTCGGCGAGGCCGTATACCATCCACGCCTCGGCGGGCAGGCCGTCGCGCCCGGCGCGACCGGTTTCCTGGTAGTAGCCCTCGACGGATTTGGGCAGGTCCAGGTGCGCCACGAAGCGCACGTCGGGCTTGTCGATGCCCATGCCGAAGGCGATGGTCGCCACCATCACCACGCCATCCTCGTCGATGAAGCGCCGCTGGCGCGCCTCGCGCTCGGCCGCCGGGAAGCCGGCATGGTAGGCCAGCGCATCGATGCCATTGGCCACCAGCATGGCGGCGGTCTCCTCCACCGACTTGCGCGACAGGCAGTAGACGATGCCGGCCTTGCCCAGGTGCTGCTCGCGGATGAACTGCAGCAGCTGCCGGCGCGGGTTGTCCTTGCCGGCGATGCGGTAGCGGATGTTGGGGCGATCGAAGCTGTGCACGTACTCGTGCGCGGCATCCAGCTGCAGGCGCTGCAGGATCTCGCGGCGCGTGGCCGGATCGGCCGTGGCGGTAAGCGCGATGCGCGGCACGGCCGGATAGCGCTCGGCCAGCACCGCCAGCTGCAGGTACTCGGGACGGAAGTCGTGGCCCCACTGCGAGACGCAGTGCGCCTCGTCGATGGCGAACACGGAGACGTCGAGCGCGTCCAGCAGCGCCAGGCCACGCTCGGTCACCAGGCGCTCGGGCGCCAGGTACAGCAGGTCGAGCTCGCCGGCACGGGCGCGCTGCTCCACCGCCTGCGCCGCGCGCCAGTCCAGGCTCGAGTTCAGGAACTCCGCGCGCACCCCGGCCTCGCGCAGCGCCGCCACCTGGTCCTGCATCAGCGCGATCAGCGGCGAGACCACCACGCCGGTGCCCGGCCGCAGCAGCGCGGGAATCTGGAAGCACAGCGACTTGCCGCCGCCGGTGGGCATCAGCACCAGCGCGTCACCGCCGCCGGCCACGTGCTGGATGATGTCGAGCTGCCGGCCGCGGAAGTCGGCGTAGCCGAAGACTTCCCGCAGCAGGCGCACGGCGCGCGTGGCGATGTCAGGCGGTGCTGGCGGTGGCGCAGCGTCGCGAACGGCGGAGGCAACGATGGCGGCCGGTCCTCGCGACTTCAGCGCAGCAATGCCAGCACGCCGCTGACTGCACCAACGAGTAGCGTCATCCACGCTCCAAGTTTCACGAGGGCCCTCGACTCCAGGTTTTGCAGCCGCAGCGCGATGCGGCTTTCCAGGTTCCGCAGATCGTCTTTCGTCGCAAGGTTGGAAGTCATGTCCTTCTCGGGGGATTCGGCCACGCAGCGCGCGGCCGGTGGCAGACATTAGCCTGAATCAGCGCCTCATGGATGGCAAGGGTGGCTTCCATGGCAGCAGATTGCCCGGCGCGGCTGGCCGCATGGGCGCGGAAATGTGGTCCATATCGCCCGGAATGCCGCACCAGCCGCGTCTGCCGTCTTTGCGGGGCGACAGAAGTCAGAAAAGTCCGATAGGAGCTGGCGAAGCCCGGGGCGGCTCGTCCCGGATGGTGCGGCCTATAGTGTTTTCAGGCAGTCCCCCAACTGCAGAGGTAAACGCCATGAACAACAATGCGCTTCGTTTCCTGCATCGCCATTCCATCCCGGTCACCGCGGCGCTGGCCGCCTTGCTCGGTGGCTGCGCCGTCGACACGTACGGGCCGCCGCCAGGTCCCACGGTGCCGGAACTCGCCGGCACGCGCTGGACGGTCACCAGCATCGACGGTCACGACACCGCGCGCAACACGGATCTCACCGCGGACTTCAGCGTCGATGGCCGCGTCACCGGCGACAGCGGCTGCAACCACTTCTCCGGCCCGTTCATCCAGACCGGTGCGACGGTGAATTTCGGCGAGCTGCTGAGCACCCGACGCGACTGCAGCCAGTCGCGCGATCGCCGCCAGGAAGACCGCATGCTGGACATCATGCACGGCGCCACCACCGTGCGCCTGGCGCACGACGGCGAGCTGAGCCTGCGCGGCTCCGCGGGCATGATGACGTTCGTGCATGCGACGGCCACGGATTCTGTCGCCGCCGTGGACAGCGGCACGCCGCGGCGCGAGAAATACGACTGCCAGGGCGTGCAGCTCACGGTGGAATACAGCAGCGACAACGATGTGGTGCGCCTGACCTGGCCCGATGGCAGCGATGTACTGCGGCGACACCCGGGCGACGGCAGCGTGATCGACTATCGCAGCGACCTCAGCGAGTGGCGCGTCGATCGGGACACGCTGTGGGGACGCGAGGGGTCGGCGCCACGGCACTGCACCTTGCGGAGCTGACGCCGGGTGCGGCCGGCGCCGGCGTTCAGCGATCCATGCGTTCGGCGCCGACCGCATCCAGCCTGCCGTCGGCCGTGACGCGCAGGCTGACCTGCATGGGCTGGCAGCACACCTGGCAATCCTCCACGTAGCTCTGCGAGCCGGCGGAAAGATCCAGGCGCGTGTTGATCAGCTCGCCGCAATACGGGCAGGCAATGTCCACGAACGGCTCGAGTCCTTCATCGCCCGCGCCATCGCCGGGCTTGATCACCGGCTCCAGCCCGTACAGCCGGTCGATGTCGGTGGGACCGCCCGCCATGCTCAGGCGGATTTGCGTCCGCCGGCCCCCGGCAGCTGCCAGTTGGGCCGCGGGAAGTGGCAGGTGTAGCCATCCGGATAGCGCTGCAGGTAATCCTGGTGCTCCGGCTCGGCCTCCCAGAAATCCCCCGCCGGGGCGAGCTCGGTGACCACCTTGCCCGGCCACAGGCCCGAGGCGTTCACATCGTCGATGGTGTTCTCGGCCACTTCCTGCTGCGCGGCGCTGGTGTAGTAGATGCCCGAGCGGTAGCTCGTGCCCATGTCGTTGCCCTGGCGGTTCCGCGTCGTGGGATCGTGGATCTGGAAGAAGAACTCCAGCAGCCGCCGGAAGCTGATCTTCTCCGGGTCGAACAGGATCTCGATGGCCTCGGCATGCGTGCCATGGTTGCGGTAGGTGGCGTTCTTCACATCGCCCCCCGAATAGCCAACTCGTGTCTGGATGACGCCTGGCAGCCTGCGGATCAGGTCCTGCATGCCCCAGAAACAGCCACCGGCGAGGATGGCGCGCTCGGTCTTCATGTCGGCTCCTTCACCTGGTCCAGGTACTGGCCATAGCCCTCTTCCACCATGCGCTCGCGCGGCACGAAGCGCAACGAGGCCGAGTTGATGCAGTACCGCAGCCCGCCACGCTCGCGCGGGCCATCCGGGAACACATGGCCCAGGTGGCTGTCGCCGTGCGTGGAGCGCACCTCCACACGGCGCATGCCATGGCTGTCGTCCTGCAGCTCCTGCACATGCGCGGGCTCGATGGGTTTGGTGAAGCTCGGCCAGCCACAGCCGGATTCGAACTTGTCCGTGGACGCGAACAGCGGCTCGCCGGAAACGATGTCCACGTAGAGGCCGGCCCGCTTCTCGTGCAGCAGCGGGCCGGTGCCCGGCCGTTCCGTGCCACTCTGCTGCGTGACGCGGTACTGCTCGGGCGTGAGCGCGGCCACGGCCTCGGGCCGTCTGGCATAGTCAGTCATGGGAAGCTCCTGTTGAAAAGGAGTGGATCAACGATCTGGGGGCGGGTTGCGTACTTTCCAGTACGTGGCGTCGGCCGCCAGTGTTACAGATCGCGGCCGGCGCCGCGAGCCGGCCGCCACGCGCAGTCAGTCACTGCCGCCGCGGCAGGGCTCGCGCTGCGCCGCCAGCAGCCGCTCAGTGACGTTTGAAGTACTGCACTTCTCGCTCGTGCTTTTCGGCCGCGGCACGCGTGTCGAACGTGCCGAGGTTGCGCCGTTTGCCCGTCTTGGGATCAACCTTGCGCGAGTACAGACGGTATTGGCCATTGCCCAGCTTGCGGATCACGGCAGGCGTTCGATCACGCCGCAGGCAATGCGGTCGCCCGAGTCGCCGGAAGGCTGCGTCTTGTAGTCGTCCTTCTTCGCGTGGACGATCAGCGCCTTGCCGACCAGGTCGTGCGGGCCGCCATCATTCAGCGTGGCACCCGTGATGGTCGCGTTCACCGTGGCCACGCCCTTGGCATCGGACTTGATGTTCGGGATGTCGCCCAGGTGATGCATCGTCGAGGCCGGGTCGCCGTGCATGGCGTTATCCGGATTGAAGTGTCCGCCCGCGCTCTTGAAATCCGGCGCGGAGCAATCGCCGGTCTCGTGCACGTGGAAGCCGTGCGTGGTGTTCGGCGCAAGGCCGGTGATCTGGCCGGTGATCAGCACGCCGGCGGTGCCGGTGACCAGCTGCAGGTTGCCGCCCACCTGCTTCGCGGCTTTCTTGCCGGTAGTCTTCGCGGGCGGACCGGCCAGCGTCACCTGCGCGGCCGCCTGGTTGGTCGCGGTATTGGGCGGAGTGGCCGGCGCAGTGGCAGCATCTGGTGGTGCCGGCGCGGTGGCAGCCGGCGGCGCAGTGGTGGAGTCGGAGCTGGCCGGCGGCGGCTCGGTGCGGCCGCAGGCCACCAGCAGCGCGAAGGGGATCAGTGCGGTGAGCGGCAGGGCTTTCATGTTGTGCTCCTGGTTGGCCGGCGCGTGGAGCCGCGATTCTTGCGCGCCCGCGCCGGCCGCACATGTCGCCGGATGCAGGGGCGTGAGGTAGTCGGACTCCTACAGGGCGGCGTCCGGGACCAGGCCGCCGGCGGTGATGTGAAGGATGGCACCGCCGGTGCGCTGCGCCACGGCGCGGGCGACGTAGGTGCGATGGCAGCGGTTGAAGTCGGCCTCGTAGCAGAGGAGCGCCGCGGCCTGGGCGGCAGTCAGCGCGGCGAGCTCTGCCAGGGCGGACTGCTGCCCGTCGAGATGGGCGAGAAAGGCACGGGTGTAGCGCTGCCAGTCGCAATCCTTGCGGTACTGGTCGCGGATGGGTTTCGGGCAGCCGAGCGCGCGCAGGTGGTGGTAGGCGATGCCCGCGTCACGCAGCGCGGCGGCGAGGACATGCTTCGAGAAGCCGCGCTTGCGGGAAACCGGCGCTTCGCGCACATCCACCAGCAGGCGCACACCGGCGGCCTGCAGGCCCGCCACGAAGTCCTCCAGCGAGCGGCCTTCGTAGCTGGCGGTGTAGATCGTCACGGGAGTCCATTGTGGAGTCGCCGTGGGTGATATCAACCGCGTAGAGTCGCCGGCAGCAACGGGGAGTCGGCATGGCTTTGGGAGCAACGATCCACGTGTTCACTGTGCGGCTTTCGCATGTGGACCGTGGCGTCTACGAGACGCTGGAGCTGCGGCTGGCGCGGCATCCTTCGGAAAGCGCGGAGTATCTGGTGACGCGGCTGCTCGCGTATTGCCTGGAGTACACCGAGGGCATCGCGTTTTCGAAGGGGCTGTCGGATCCGGACGAGCCGGCCATCGTGGTGCGGGATCTGACCGGGGCGCTGCGCGCGTGGATCGAGATCGGCGCGCCGGAGGCGGCGCGGCTGCACAAGGCGGCGAAGGCCGCGGAGCAGGTGGCGGTGTATCCGACGCGGGATGCGGGGCCGTGGCTGGCGCGGCTGGCGGGGGAGCGCATTCATCGGGCGGAGCGGATTGCGGTGCAGGTGATCGATGCGGCGCTGGTGGCGACGCTGGCGGCTCGTCTGGACCGACGGATGGAGCTGGATCTGTCGGTATTGGACAGGATGTTGTATCTGTCGCTGGGGGAGGAGACGCTTACTGGCAGTGTGCAGCGGATGGCGTTACCGCAGTAACTCCCGCGGGGTCAGTACAGCTTGCTGGTAGTCGCCCCGTCCACACGCGCGACCTTCACTTCAGGCGGACACGGCCCGACCAGTTCGACGCAAGACGAGGTCTCCCGCCAGTTCTGCGGGAACAGCGCGATGCATTGTCGCCCGGCATGACGCGTCGAGGGATACAGGATGCCGTGCACGCCGGATGCGACGCACATCCGGCCAAAAATCTGCGAATTCGCAGGCAACGCGTATTGCACGGGATTTACGCGCCAGTTCGGATGCAACAGCTGCTGCTGCAAGGCCGAAGGCGAGCGAACCAACCAAGGCGTCCGGAGACGGAGCTGGCGCGCCAGTCTGCCGATGCCTGGTGGCATCTGGATGCGCCCGAGAATTCCTGCGATGGTTTTCAGGGCCGGCAGATCGCCCACGTCAATGACTGATTCGACGTGGATGTCCAGCACGACCTGCGAGAACGAGTTGTGTCGGCGCAGCGCGAGGTCACTTGCCGTCAATCCACCGACGGATTGATCCTGGTCCAGTGCAAACCGTTCCCGGAAGGCCGTCCCGAAGTCCTCCGCGGCATAGAGCGCGGGGAAAGATGTATATGTCGCAGGATTGAGCGCAGCGCCGATGTTGAATCGGCCGCCGTCTCCCTTCACGCTGCCGGCCATCGACAATGGCTGATTCGTGTACTGATAGTCGACGAGGCGCGACCAGCCCTTGAAGGAGCGTGGGCCGCTGGCCGCCGCGCGGACGGCGTCGATCAGCTCGCCGGAGAACCGGGCCCGATGGGCCTCCAGACCGAAGAACAGCAGCTCGCTGAGCTGTTCGAGGTTTCTTCCCGCCTCGCGCCACTTCGCCAGCGAGCCCTGCGTGAATTCCTCCAGCGCGCCCAGCGGCGGCGGGCCGTAATCGAACTGCCGCGGGGCATTGCGTCTAGGAGGTGCGGGTCTTGCGTGGCGCCGCTTCACCAGCGGCCTCCTGGATCTCCACCTGGATCATTTCCGGCGCGCGGATGCCGTTCTCCGTGAGGGACTCCATGACGATGCGGCGCAACTTCTCGTGACGACCGTAGCGCACCATGTCGCGTGGCGAGATGTTGCCCAGCAGGGGGTTCTTCGTCTTGAACCACAGCTGCGTCCTGGCTGCATCGCCCTCGAAGAACTGTGCGACCAAGCTGCAGATCACCGCAATCTGGGTCAGGTGATCGAGCACTTCCTGCGGAATCTTGTGATCCCAGCGCACGGAAGCCGGCGAGACATCGGCGACGCGCGCCACTTCCCGCTTGTCGAGCTCCAGGAATTTTGCCACGCGCTGCGCGTCGAGGCCGTGATTGGCCCAGAAACCGAGGTAGTCCTGTTTGGGTATGGTGGAGAAGAGGTGGGCGGGCATGGCGCTATTCCCAGATCGGACGGATGGAGAGCCTACCATTGCGGGGCCGCCTTCAACCACGATTCGACCACATTTTTGCCACCGATAGTTTGGCTCGGGAGATGTTAACGTTCTGATCTAAAAGGAGTTAATAATCTGCGTTGACGGACGGTAGGGCGCGACCTCGTTTCTTTAATCCCGCTCATCCAGCACCAGCATCCAGACCCTCTTGAGCGGCAACTCTGCCTGGATTTCCGCCGGTAACCTCTCGTACGTGCGGTAGATCGCCTCCACCACATCACCACTGTCCCAGAGCCGGACCGTGAAGTGACCTTGCCTGGATTCAGCGGTGACGGCCTTGTTGAATCCGCCCCAGCAGACCAGCAGTCCCTGCTGCGCCTTGAACGTCTGCATAGTTCCCTGCAGGGTCCTGTAGATCGTCACATCTGCCGGATGGTTTTGCGATTTCACCTGGACACACAAGCGGGGGTCATCCAACCCAAGCGGCCCGCGGCCACCCAGGATGTCCACGCCGCCATCGGCTCCCGGCGGGGAAACCTTTGTCACCCACCCATCGGCACGCAATACCGCGTCCACGAGGTCCGAAAGCGCATGACCCGCAAAATGAGCCTGAATGTGACCAACGATTTGGTCATGCGCATGTTGGCCGAGATCGAAGGTCTCTTCCTGCGGCTCCGGTGCGGCCTCGCCATCCTGCGGGAGCTTGCCGATGACAGTTCCGGGGCCGGGGTCGCTCTTCCCGGAAGCGACGGCCGCTATTCGCCGCTCGGCATCATTGCGGGAGATATTGCACACCGTCATGAACGCGCCGAAGGAATGCAGCAGATCCTGCTCGAACGCAGTTCGGGGAATGTCGGGCCTCACCCACTCAACAGAACGCGTGTGGATGCTGGAATCGCCGATCTTCCTGTAGCGGTAAGGCCCGGTGACACGACCGATGGCAATCTGGGAGGTCAGCTTGCGCGGCAGGACGACAAAATCACCCTCCTTCATTGCGTGCGCAAACGTCCAAAGCTGACCCGCAAAGTTACCAATCTTGCGGGTCTTGGCTCCGGGGTAGCTCTCTTCCACGAGCTTGAACACCCCTTTGTAGTCCTTCGCGCCCTCCAGATTCGGAACTTCCCTGAACCCGACAACGGCAAGGCCGCTGTCCAGCGCCAATTCCTCGTCCTGACCGGACTTGCCGGCGCGTACCAGATAGACCTTCTTTGTCTCCGCCATGGGCTGATTCCCTCCAGCTCTTCTGAATGACATCGCAGCCTAACTGGTTTCCGATGACGATCCCAAGTCCGCCTCGATCAACCGGAACTGCTCCAGCGCCGCCTCCAGATCCTCGATGATCTCGCGTGCGATCACCGCCGGCGGCGGCAGGTTCTCGCTGTCCGCGAGGGATTCATCCCGCAGCCAGAAGATGTCGAGGCCGGCCTTGTCGCGGGCGATCAGCTCGTCGTAGTCGTAGACGCGCCAGCGGCCGTCGGGCTTCTCGGCGCTCCAGGTGGCCTTGCGCTTGTTGCGGTTGGCGGGGTTGTAGAGCTTGACGAACTCGTCGAGGTCCTCGCGCTTCAGGGGGTTGGTCTTGAGCGTGAAGTGCTTGTTGGTGCGCAGGTCGTAGATCCACAGCTTGCGGGTCCACGGGGTTTCGGCGGCGGGCTTCTTGTCGAAGAAGAGCACGTTCGCCTTCACGCCCTGCGCGTAGAACAGGCCGGTGGGCAGGCGCAGCAGGGTGTGCACGTCGCACTCGTGCATCAGCTTGCGGCGGATGGTCTCGCCGGCGCCGCCTTCGAACAGCACGTTGTCGGGCACCACCACGGCGGCGCGGCCGTTGGTCTTGAGCAGCGTCTTGATGTGCTGCACGAAGTTCAGCTGCTTGTTCGAGGTGGTGGCCCAGAAGTCGTCGCGCTCGACGATGTCCTTCTCGGTGGTGGTGCGGCCGTCCTCGCCGACGATCATGGTGCTGCTCTTCTTGCCGAAGGGCGGATTGGCCAGCACCACGTCGAAGCGCTCGCCGGGGTCGGCCGCCAGCGCGTCGGCCACCTTGACGGGCACACTCTTCTCGGAGCCGATGCCGTGCAGCATCAGGTTCATCGCGCACACGCGCGCCGTGGCCTGTACCAGTTCCCAGCCGCGGAAGGCGCCTTCCTTGAGATGACGCTTCTCGTCGCGGGTGAGGTTGGGGTTGTGCTGCGTGAGGTAGTTGTGCGCGGTGAAGAGAAAGCCGCCGGTGCCGCAGGCCGGGTCGCAGATCACCTCGCCGGGCTTGGGGGCGATGCAGTCCACCATGGCCTGGATCAGCGCGCGCGGCGTGAAGTACTGGCCAGCGCCGGACTTGATGTCCTGTGCGTTGCGCTCCAGCAAACCTTCGTAAGCATCGCCCTTCACATCGACGCCCATTGCAGACCAGTTTTCTTCGTCGATGAGGTCAACGATCACTCTCCGTAGCTTGGCCGGGTCCTGGAACTTGTTCTGCGCCTTGCCAAATATCAAACCGAGCATGCCGGAGAGTCGACCCAGCTCCTCCAGGGTGTGGCGGTAGTGATCAAAGAGTTCATCGCCCTCCTGCTTTACCAGCTTGTCCCATGAGAATTTCTTTGGAATAGGGCTTTCTTGGTTGTAAGGCGAGCGCGAGTGCTCGTCGGCCATTTTGAGGAACAACAGATAGGTGAGCTGCTCGACGTAATCGCCGTAGCTCATTCCGTCGTCACGGAGAACGTTACAGTAGTTCCAGATCTTTTGGACGAGCGCAGTTGTGTTCATTACTTCACGCTGGCGCAACTACTTAGTCAACCTTGACCCCGGCAGATAGGCCTCGCTGGTCTGTGACGCGTGCTGCCTCAGGCGCCCGACGAGCTCCGGAAGCTCCCAGAGACCTTGGAGCACTGAAAAGATGTGAGTCGAATCAATCAAGAGAAGCGGCGTGCGTGGCTTCGATGCTTCGGCGATAGCTACTTGCGTGTATCCGCTCATGGTCACGAACAGGCCCATGGTGTTGTCAGCCTTTGTAGTGACTTTTGTCATAAACGTGTCGATCTCGGCGACGTCGGTTAGAGCGTTGGTAAACTTGAGCTCTACCAAATACGTTGTGCCGTCGATCGTTAGTGACCCATCAATTTGTCGCCCGCCGACCTTATAGGGTCTTCGACAATCAATATCAAAGAACATGACTAAGTCGAAGAACCACTCCTCGAAGCGATACCCGCCTTCCTGGCTGCCGGTCAGCGAATGTAGGTCCACAATCCTAGCGTGAAGCTTCTCTAAGTCTTGCTTGCTCTTGATATTGGCTTGGCGTTGCCGATCGGCTTCCTCTCGGATGGCCGCGCGAGCACGTTGTATCTCCGCGGCGGATCGCTCTCTTTCGATGTACGTTTTCAACGCAGAGACGGCAGCGCGTGCGGCTCGAATCTTCTCGGTCTCGTCGGGCCAACCCGTTAGGTCAGGGAACGACACCTGATCAGCCAAATGAACCGCCAACTGTTTGATCACGCTCGGTCCTTTCTCGGCCGCTTCGAGGATAGGAACGAGCCGACTCAGTAGATCTCGCTTCGACTCGTCTTCACTCCAAGTGGCCAGAAACGTTTCAGAGACACCATTGCGGCGCAACGCATTACGGAAAGTCTTGCGACGCCAGTACGACTTAAGAAGCGCGTCCTGAACCAGTTCGACAAAGTGCGGAGGTAGGCGCTCAGGCATATTTGCCTTCCGCCCTGAAGGCATGCGCTAGCACTACATGTCGTAAGGCCTGTGCGTGATTCAAGTTCGAATCTATCTCCGCTTCCACCTCGTGGACACTGGAAAGCCGGCGATCAATCTCGGCAACGATCCGATGTTGCTCTGGCAATGGCGGCAGGGGAACTGGTAGGTGCAAAAACGCTTCGCGTGTGAAATGTTTGATTGTGCTGCCGGTAAACCAGCGCTCCAAACGGCCAGTGGTAGCAAGGTATTCCAGCAAGTACACGAGCAGCCGTGGAAGCAGCCCTTTGCTAAGGCGCACTCGATGCAATGCCTTTTGGTACTTCATCTCTGCGTGATGGCCAGTCCAAACCGCAGATCTACCGGGTTCACCACCTTCGCAAACGAGCACATCACCGATGCGTAGGCCAAACCGTTGAAGCTCATTCCCCTCAAAGTACATTTCTAGCAAGTCAGACGTGTCGACAAAACCCCACCGAATGTTGATGTTCCGAAGGTACGGCAGCTTGTTCCCGCGAACATGTTTCTGTCGATCCAGCATCTTTCCAAGCTGTACATCTCCAACTTGATCGATGGTCGCCCACTTCCATCCACTTGGCAGATCCGGCAGATCGCTAGTGTCAGGCGCGGCGGGTTCCTTGTATCTGCCTCTACCCTTCCACTGAGCGCGACGCATTTGAAGGACTTCTTCTAACAGCTGCTCACTAGTTTCGTAGTTCCGAGCTTCTAGGCTCGAGAGTTCGGCTTCGGTAGAGACCAGCTGTCCTTCCACAGCCGACTTCAGCACGGCGGCCTTGTAGCGCTTGAGGTTGACCTTAACGCGCCTGAGGTTACCAACTGCTTCGTCGAGGCGGGAGAGTTGGTTTTCGATTTCATCGACGATGCCGCGCTGCTGGTCGATAGGCGGTACCGGTATGTTTAGAGAACGAAGAATCGATTGACTGATGTTTGGCTGTGCGCCGCCGACCGCCTGTGCAATCAAATCCGCGCGACGGAATCTCAAGTACCAAAACAGGAAGCGTGTATTCAGCTCCTTCGGGGTAAAGACTGCGCAGACGGCTTGGTTTGTTGCGGCGTCGCGCGTGAGGATGCCTAGCCTCCCGACCGTCGCTCCATATAGCGCTATGAGTAGGGTTCCGGTTGGAAATACTTTTGCGCTTGAATTGGCCAGAGCCTCTTCAGTAATGAACTCCTCTACAGAGAAGACAGGACCATCTAGTAGTTCTCCAGATTTCACCCAAGGAATCGTGCCCTCGAAATAGTCCGTTCGCTTCCTGCTAGGTGTTCCTCCGCTGGTAGTGCGGCACAGTTGACCCAGCAGGAGCCATTTCCACGCGAGCTCCTGTCCCCCATCCAGTGTGGTCTCGCCGATGTGATCGATCACGCCGCCAGCTCTCTATTCAACTCACCAATAACCTTCGGCAGCTCCGCCCCAAACAGCTGATGCACTCGACCCAGTCCACCATGCTGATGGAACGGCGCGTAACCGAAGTCCTCTGTTTCGATACCAAGATTGCTGGCAATGTGCTCGGCCATCTTCTCCAGCCACCAGCGCTGCTCGTCAGTAAACGCCTTGCCCGCCGATTGTTGCTGCACCATCCAAGCCTTGAAGTTCGCTGCCACGCGCTCGGGGTACGGCACGAGTTCGTTCTCTTGGTGCATCGCGTAGCGGACCAGAGAGACAAGATCGGTCAGGATTCTTTGACGGCTCCCACCCTTGACCTTGTTCTTGTCGAGCGCGGCATAGGCCTGCCAAAGCTCGCTCTCCGTCCAAAGGTTCGGCGGCGCCTGCAGCGTATCTGCGAAGGCTTTTAAGTCGTCGAACTTTAGGGGGGCCTTGGTCGGGCGGTTGTAGAGGATCTGCAGCGCGGTGATTTCGTCACGGTGCTGTGCGATGAATGCTTCGAAGCTCTGCACGATGCCCTGCGCTCGATCGCGCGCGGTTTCCGAGAAACCCGCTTTCAGCACGCGGTCCCGCGTAACGGTGTCGATCACCAGTTCCTTCTGCTGCTTGAGCGACAGGATCATTGTCCGCAGGTTGGGGTTGGAAAGTGGCTTCACGGCATCGCGCAGCACCATTTCTGCTTCTCGCGGTGAACGGTCCTCACGCGGGTCCAGTGCCTGCACGATGCCACGCGAGAGTTCCTTCAGTCCCAGGCCGCCGGCTTCCGCTACGAGCTTGGTTCGCTCGGCATCGGTAAGCTTAGCGTTGAGACGCGCCAATCGCACGGCCACGCTAGAGAGCACTTCGGGTTCTACGTTGCCCAAAGACACGGCCTGCAGCAGCGCATCCAGCGATACGCTCTTCTTCTGATCCATCGGCCGACTGTCGGTCTTGTCCCGCTCGCACACGCCCACGCAGTCCACGATGACGAAATGATCCTTGTGCACGTGCTCGCCAGGGTTCACGCCGCGCAGGTCGTCGTCCTTGATAACGCGCACGCCGCGGCCCTTCATCTGCTCGAAGAAGCTGCGGCTTTTCACGCTGCGCATGAAGACGACAATCTCCACGGGCTTGATGTCGGTGCCGGTGGCGATCATGTCCACGGTGACGGCGATGCGCGGGTAGTAGCTGGTGCGGAATTCCTTGATGAGATCTTCGGGCTTCTTGCCCGTGGTGCGGTAGGTGATCTTCTGCGCGAACTCGTTGCCGCGGCCGAACTCCTCGCGCAGGATCCCGACAATCGCCTCGGCGTGGTTGTCATCCTTGGCGAAGACCAGCGTCTTGGGCAGCTCCTCGCGCTGCGGGAACAGATCGCTCTGCCAGCGGTCGCGCAGCGTGCGGGCGATGGTGCGGATCTGGTCGGGCGTCTGCACGCTGCGGTCCAGCTCTTCGGGCGCGTACTCGAAGTCGTCGTCGAGCTGCCAGTCGCGCCGGGCGCGGGTGGGCTTGTCCAGCACCTGCAGCCAGTAGCCGGCTTCGACCGTGGCGCCGCCTTCGGTGACCTCGGTGCGGATGCGGTAGACGTCGTAGTTGACGTTGACGTTGTCCACCACAGCCTGCTCGTGCGTGTACTCCATCACCAGGTTCTGGTTGAAGAAGCCGAAGGTCTGCTTGTTGGGAGTGGCGGTGAGGCCGATCAGGTACGCGTCGAAGTACTCCAGCACCTGGCGCCACAGGTTGTAGATGCTGCGGTGGGCCTCGTCGGTGATGATGATGTCGAACTGCTCGATGGGGAAGTTCGGGTTGTAGTCGAGCGGCGGCTGGTCCTTGAACAGGGATTCAACGCCCTCGGTGGAGATTTCGTCATCCTCTTCGGGCAGCTCCTTGCCCTTGAGCATCGAGTACATGCGCTGGATGGTGCAGATGACGACGCGGGCGGACTTGTCGATCTGGTTGCTGGTGAGGTGCTGGACGATGTACTCCTCGCCGAACTTGTAGTTGTTGTACGGCGAGACGTACTGGTCGAACTCCTTCCTGGTCTGACGGCCGAGGTTGCCGCGGTCCACCAAGAACAGCACGCGGCGGGCGCCGGCGAACTTGATCAGGCGGTAGCTCAGCACGATGGCGAGCAGGGTCTTGCCCGAACCCGTGGCCATCTGCACCAGCGAGCGCGGGCGGTTCGCGGCGAGGGACTGCTCGAGATTGGCGATGGCCTGGGGTTTGGGGGGCCAGAGCTTGTCCGCCAGCGGCGGCATGTGCTGGATGCGTTGCAGGAAGGTGGCGGGGCGGCCTTCGGGATTCTCGGCGTCCCGCACGCGGTTGCTGAGCAGTTCGAGCCAGCCGGCGAGCGTCTCGGGGCGGTGGAAGGCGAAGACGTTGCGGGCGCGCGGCTCGGGGTCGAGGCCGTTGGTGAAGTGGGTTTCGACGCCGGTGGATTCGTAGGCGAAGGGCAGCGGGCGCGACCAGGCGGGGAGGCTAGCGGGCAGGCCCTGCGAGTAGCGCGCGGATTGGCGCTCCACGCCGGTGAGCGTGGCGCCGTGCTTCTTGGCTTCGATGATGCCCGCCGCCTTTCCATCGATATACAGCAGATAGTCGGCATCGCCGTGGCCTTCCACGAGCGGAAACTCGCGGATGGCGACGCCGCGCGCGGCCTGCAGGTCCACCTGTTTGTAGTCGCACACGTGCCAGCCGGCTGCGATGAGCAGCGCGTCGATGTGCTGGCGGGCGCGGGCTTCGGGGGTCACGAGGAGTTGTGAAGCTGCTGGCAGAGATTCGCCGACTCACGCAGTTCCCGGAGACGCCCCGGCGCGGCATCAGTTTCACGGCCGAGTGGCCGGAAGAGGATTGAACTATCGCTGGTAGGCTTCATCCCTGAGCGTGCCCTGATCTTTTTCTTGTAGCGCTATCGTTTTGCGGCTCCATGCCGGTCTGGACTGTGCGCGACTTCGCCCATTCAATCAAGACGTTGGCGGGATCGGTCGTCTCTGGCGATGGCATCTCCGCCGCGGGCCGGACGCGGATCCTGCGGCGCAATTACCGCGATACCGACGAGACTGCATCACGCGGCCGCCAGCGCGTGGCTGGGCTTCCTGCCCGCTCACGCAGGACGGCTGCCTGCGGATCCTGTCGACGGAGGGCTATCCGCGTCGCCAGCCGGTGCACGCGGTTGCAGCGTGCCTGGCCGAGGCGACCACCACCACGTACCACGAGTTCTGGCCGGACGGGATCTCGGTGCTGGATCCGGCCACGGCGTGGACCTGCGCCTGGGGCATGGCGCCGAGGCGCGGCACCTCACCGTGATCTGAGCGGTTCCGCGCCTCCGACCCACGCCCACAGCGAAATGGTGCTGACGGCGAGCCCGGTCACCATGCCGGTGCTCATCCACGCCACCCAGGCGTGCAGCAGGAAGATGCCCACCAGCACCGCCGACAACGCGGCGAGCCCGGCGCGATTGCCCGGCGTGTCGTGGAAGCGTTCGGCCATGATGCCGACGAACTCACGCCACTGCTTCATGCGGTCGGCGAAGGACTGGTGCTTGCCCGGTATCGGGATGAAGAAGAACAGGTAGGTGCCGTACACCACCAGCACCATGAAGGTCATGCCGCCCAGCACGCCATCGAGCGGGGAGATCCACGGCGCGCCGCGCGTGCTGCCGAACAGCGCCAGCGGCGAGAACGGAAACCCCCAGATGCCGAGCAGCACCACCACGGCGAGGAACCACAGGTAGTCGGCGATCTTGCCGGCGCGCGGCGCGGGCCGGCCCGACCAGCACAGGTAGAGGCTCCACAGGCTGGGCAGCAGCAGCAGTACCGCCTGCATCCGGTGCGCCGGGTTGTGCAGGTCGCGCTTCTGCAGGAACAGGAACCACAGCACCAGCGTCATCGCCCACACCATGCCCTCGCGCACCACGGGCAGGAAGTTGCGCGTGCCTGCCGGGAAAGAACGCCGCCAGCGCGCCCAGCACGCAGCACGCGGCGGTCTTCCACGGAAACGGCCGGCGCGCGAGCAGGAAGGCCTGCAGCAGCGCGCCGGCGATGAAGCTGGCGACGAGCGTGGCGCGCGTCTCCATGCTAGGCGCGGTGGCGCGGCGTGCCGCGCGCATTCCTGGTCATCGCCGGACTCCCCCGGGACGCGATACTGGCCGCTTTCTACAGCAGCATCAGCGCGAACGCAACGGCGGCACTGGCGCAGATCGCCAGCCCCAGCAGCACCAGCAACCCGTCCTGCGCCAGCAGCGCCAGCGCGAACAGCGCCAGCGGCACGCCCATCAATGAATTGCTGAACGGCAGCAGCTCCAGCGGCGGCATGGCCAGCGCGATCAGGATGCAGAACACTGCGACCACGCGCGCCCAGGCATCGCTGGTGAAGCGCGTGAGTCGCGGGTGCACCACGCGATCGACTACGCGCGCCACCGGCATCATGAAGCGCGCCACCTTGCGCAGGGTCTGCTGCTTCATGCGCCGTTTCAGCAGCCATTGCGGCAGCCAGAAATACTGGCGGCGCAACAGCAGCTGCGCGGCGATCAGCAGCACCAGCAATGCGATCACCGTGGCGATGCCGGGGATGCTGATCGGCCAGATGACGATGATGCCGCACACCAGCAGCAGCGGCCCGAAGGAGCGCCGGCCGACCGCGTCGAGCATCTCGCCCAGCGACACTTCGCCGCCATCGCCACCGGCGCCGCACAGCCGCGTCAGCACCTCCTGCAGGTTGCGTGGCGGTGCGCCCGCGGCGCGTGCCGCGGGCGGACGCTGCATGGATTCGGGCAGGTGGACGTGATGCGTGTGCTGCATGCTCTTTCTCTACGCTCTGTGCGACCTCGCCGCCGTATCCGATATGCCTATCGCGATGCGGGGTATTTCCTACAGGCAGGTGCGCTGTCGGCTTCTGCCGTGGCCGTGATGCACAGCGTGGAATTGCCGTGTCGCAGGATCGTGCTCGAGGTCGTCATGCTGCACATCGAACGCAAGCGGGATTCGCTGCGCCTGTTCACGCTGGGATTCGTGGTGCTGGCGGTGCTGGTGGCCTGCGCCCGGCATGATTCCAATGGCGCGGTGACGGCACGCGATGCCACCACCACTCCGCCACCCAGGACCCCATCCGGCGAGTGCGACCAGCTGCCGGACAACGACAAGCTGCGCCAGCTGCTGCAGCAGGCGGTGGGCAGCATCCGCATCGGCGGCATGGCCGAGGGCAAGGCGGAATGGGCTGCGGTGGTGGATCGCCAGGGACGCCTGTGCTCGCTGGTGGTGGGCAGCGACGACAAGTCCGCGGCCTGGCCGGGCAGCCGCGCCATCGCCATGGCCAAGGCCTTCACCGCCAATGCATTCAGCAGCGACATGACCCCGCTGTCCACCGCGCGCATGTACACGCTGGGGCAGCCGGGCCAGATGCTGTGGGGACTGGCCGCCACCAATCCATTCAACGCCGACTGCATGGGCGCGCCGGACGATGGCGCGCCCACCGGCAAGGTATGCGGCGGCATCGTCACCTTCGGCGGCGGCGTGCCGCTGTATCGCAACGGCAAGAAGGTGGGCGGCCTGGGCCTCAGTGGCGACACCGCCTGCGCGGATCACGAGGTGGCGCGCGAGCTGCGCAATGTGGCCGGGCTGAATCCGGCCACCGGGGCCAATGCCGATGATATCCAGTACACGGCGGCCGACGGGCCGTCGATCTACGCGCATCCGCTGTGCCCGAACACGTGGCGGCACGGCAGGCACATCGGCGAGCCGGCCAAGGCGAAGGACTACTGAAGCCGGCGCGGCCTCAGGCGGCCGGCGCGATGCGCTGGCGCTGCACTTCCTGCACTTCGGCCAGCGGCATGCCGGTCTGCTGCGCCACCAGCACCAGCACCACGTGGTCCGGATCCTTGGGCAGGCGCACCTGGTGCAGCTTCTCCCACGCGCGCACGCGCGCCTCGGGCGTGTTGGACGGTGAACGCTGATCGACGATGGACTGGGTGCGACGCTCGGAAGCTTCGCGTTGCGCGCGCTCGAGGCGCGCGCGGTGATCGAGGACAGGATCATGGAAATTCATGCGAGTTGCTCCGTGGCATGCAGGGTGGCACTGACATGAACCTGTGCCTGGATGGGACAAGGAATGGTGACGCGCGTCTGGTCCAGGCGCTGACCGCCGCAGAGGACGGTGACGCGACGTGTGCGGCGCGTGCGGCCGCTCTTGCCGGCCAGCTCGGCCACTTCGGCGGAGAGATCGAACTCGCCGCTGCAGTCATGGCACGGGCAGGCGTAGCGGAAGAAGCCGCGTGCCGCCGGGTAGTAGGCATAAGCCTGGGGCGACGGCGTGCGCGGCGTGCCGTCGGCGAATTCGAATTCGATGTGCACCTCGGCGAGGTGCGGGTAGATTTCACGCAGCGGGGCCGCGCGACTGAAATCCTGCCGTAGGCGTTCGCGGCTGCGCGGCAGCAGCGAGCTGCGCGGCGGCTGCATCACGCCGTGCCGCCAGCCGGTTTCTCGTCTGTCTTCACGAGTGAGGTGGCCGCATCAGCGACGGGCTGTTCGCCGCGTCGCTGCATGCGTTGGGACTGGCGCTCCTTGCGCGCCAGCTCCCGTTGCCGCTTCTGTTGGCGGAAGTTGACCTTCGCCATGCGGGTGCCGTGTTACCAGCGTCCGCCGCCGCCGCCACCGCCACCGCCGCCGTAGCCACCGCCACGCGCGCCGCCGGGACGGCCACCGCCACCGCCGCCGCCGCCACGCGGCTTGTCCTGCGCCTCATTGACGCGCAGCGGACGGCCGCCGAGATCCTTGCCATTCACGGCCTGGATGGCGCGCGCGGCATCGGACTGGCTCATTTCCACGAAGCCGAAGCCGCGCATGCGGCCGGTTTCACGGTCATTGGGCAGGGAAACGGACTCGACGGTGCCGTGGGCTGCGAACAGATCTTGGCCATATGACTCTTCTCTCTTCAGATAAATGGATGAACGTAGTAATGACAGGAGGCACGGGATCGAAGAGAGCCGGACTGCGGCAGACGGCGAACCAGAAATCCTGACACCTGATCGGCAGGCGTTGCGGTTCGAGCGGTTGGCCCCCGTTGGTAGGGGAGGCGCGGTCCGATGCGGACGGAAGACGATCATGCGCAGGCTACCACGATCGGGCAGCCCCGGTACGGGAGATTTGCCCCAGAGGCTGTGCCGTCCGGATCATCTGTAACGTCGGGGAGCGGCACGGCGAAAGACAGGCATGCACGCTCGCCCGCTGCTGCTCGCCACCCTGTTGCTGCTGGCCCCCGCGCTGCGGGCGGCCAGCCCCGGACCGGTCGTGGTGGAACTGCCAGCAGGCCGTCACGGATTGACCAGCGCGATGCGCATCTGCAGCGCCTGGCTGGCCCCGGGTGCGACCAGGAATACGCCGGGCCTGGCGTCGAATTCACCTACGTAGTCCACCGGGTCCGCCACGCCGCGCCACGGCTCGATGCACAGGAAGCCGGCGCCGGGTTTGGTCCACAAGCCGAGATACATGGCGTCCGGAAAATCCAGCTGGATGTGCGGCCCCTGCGCCGCCCCGTAGCGCAGGCTGCGGCTGCGCAGCTGGTCGAAGATGATCACATCGTCGCGAAACAGCGCATCGTCCAGCAGCAGGCGGCGACCGCGCACCGGTGTGGCGTGCGGCGCTGGCGTGAGCAAACCCTGCGCGTCGAGCCGGCGGATGGGCGCGGGCTCCTCGTGTTCGAACTCGATGCAGTGCGCCGCACGCCCGGCGCCATAGGGCAGCGGCCAGCGCAGCGCGGGGTGGAAGCCGATGCTGGCCGGCAGCGGCGCAGCAGCCGGATTGTGCACGCTCGCGGTGGTGGTGAGCCCGGCAGCACCGAGCTGGAAGTGCAGCTCCAGCGCGAAGTGGAAGGGATAGATGGCGCGGGTCGCGGCGTCATCGGCCAGGCGCAGCCGCACCTGCCCGGGGTCATGCTCGATCACGGTGAAGCGCCGGTCACGCGCGAAGCCGTGGCGTGGCAGCGCGAAGCGCGCGCCGCGCCACTGGTACTGGCCGCCGTGCAGGGCGCCCACGATCGGAAAGAGAATCGGCGCGCGGCCTTTCCAGATCGCCGCGTCGCCATTCCACAGCAGGTCACGGCCCGCGGCATCGCGCAGCACCGAAAGCTGCGCGCCCTGCGGATCGATTTGCGCGCTCAGCCCGTGGCTGTGGATCCGGAGCCAGCCGGATGGAGTCGTGGACACGACTCCATCCTAGCCGAGCTCATCCCGTGCGGGAGGTCAGCGCGCGGGCGGCGCGCCGCCACCGGGACCGCCGGCGCCGGGCTCGCTGCGGTAGCGGCCGATGTAGGCACACTTGGCGATCACCTTGCCCTGCATGGCCGCGAGCAGCTCGTCGCGCCCCGCCGTTGGCGGCAGATCGAGGGTGCTGTTCAGCGCATAGAACTCGAACACATAGTGGTGATAGCGCGGGCCAGCCGGCGCGCCCATGCCCATGTAACGGTTGCCGCCCATTCCCCTGCCGTTGACCGAACCGTCGGGCAGTTTGCCTTCCTCGATCTGGGTGGTGCTGCCGGGGATGTTCCACGCGATCCAGTGCAGCACGTCGCCGGGTCCATTGATGCCGACGTCGATGTCATGCAGGATGATGGCGAAGCTCTTGGTCTCCGGCGGCGCGCCGATGATCTTGAAATCCGGCTGCGTGCTGCCACCCGCGTTGCTGTACTTCGGCGGCACGATGCCACCGTCCGGGAAGGCCTTGCTTTCGACGTACATCGGCACCAGACGGAAACCACCGCCTCCACCACCACGCGGCGGACCACCCGCGCCCGGACCGCCGCCCGGCGGCGGACCCTGCTGGGCAACTACGCTGCCGGCCCCGAAGACGGCCAGCACCAGCAGCGCGAACGCTGCGGACAATCGGCTTTTCATGGCAAACCCCCTTGAGATCGTGGACGGACTGCCGGCCAGTATACTCGTTAGGCAATTCTGTATATAGCGGTGCGCCGGGCCCTATTTCCCGATGCAGAAGCTGCCGAAGATCCGCCCCAGCAGCTCGTCGCTGCTGACATCCCCCACCACTTCGCCCAGCGCCCGCTGCGCCTCGCGCAGTTCCAGCGCGGCCAGTTCGCCCTGCTTTGCCGCGAGCTGCCGGTGGGCCGCGTCAAGCTGGCCGGCGGCGCGGCGCAATGCCACCAGATGCCGCGCGCGGGCGGAAATCGCGCCACCGCCCTCTTCCGCGTGCCCGCCCGTTGCGGCGATGTGGCGGCGCAGTTCCTCGATGCCCGTGCCCGTCGCGGCCGAGATGCGCAGCAGCGGCACGCCGTCCAGCTCTGGCAGGGATGCTTCCGTGGCGGCGCGCAGATCCATCTTGTTCAGCACCAGGCTCACCGGCACACCAGCCGGCAGTGTCGCGCGCTCCTCCTCGAAGGCGCGTGCCGCGGAATCGGCGCATGCATCGACCACGAACAGCAGCTGGTCCGCATGGCCCATGGCCGCGCGGGCCCGGCGCATGCCCTCGGCTTCGATGTCATCGCCGGCCGCGGCGCGCAGGCCGGCGGTGTCGATGAGCTCCACCGGAATGCCTTCGATCTCGATACGTTCGCGCAGCAGATCGCGCGTGGTGCCCGGCTGCGGCGTGACGATGGCGACATCGTGGCCGGCCAGGCGATTCATCAGCGTGCTCTTGCCGGCATTCGGGCGGCCGGCGATGGCGACGGTGAGGCCGCGCGTCAGCAGCGCGCCCTGCTCCGCTGCGGCCAGCACGCCGGCCATGCGCTGCTGCACGTCCTGCAGCCGTTCGCGCAGCTCGCTGCCGGCGAGGAAGTCGATCTCCTCTTCGGGGAAATCGATCGCCGCCTCCACGTACACGCGCAGCGCGGTCAGCGCGGCACGCGTGGCGTTGACACGCTGGCTGAATTCGCCCTGCAGCGAGCGCATCGCCGCCTGCGCCGCGCGGCGCGAGCCGGCATCGATGAGGTCGGCGATGGCCTCGGCCTGCGCCAGGTCGAGCTTGTCATTGAGAAAGGCGCGCTCGCTGAACTCCCCCGCCCTCGCCCGCCGCGCGCCGAGCTGCACCAGGCGCTGGATGAGCGCCTCGACCACCACATCGCCGCCATGGCCCTGCAGCTCCAGCACATGCTCGCCGGTGAAGGACTGCGGCGCGGGGAAGTACAGCGCGATGCCGAGGTCGAGCAGCTCGCCGGCGCCATCGCGCCAGCGGCCGAAGGTCGCGTGCCGCGGTGATGGCAGCGCGCCGAGCAGCGCCTGCGCGATGCGCGGCACCGCCGGCCCCGACACGCGCACCACCGCGATGCCGCCGCGACCGGGTGGCGTGGCCGCCGCGACGATGGTGTCGTCGCGCGACATGCCGTCAGTTGCGCGCCGGGCTCGCCGCCTGGATGCGGCGGTTGATGTTCCACTGCTGTGCAATGGTCAGCAGCGTATTGGTCAGGTAGTAGAGCACCAGGCCGGAGGGCAGGAAGGCGAACAGTACCGACATGCCGATGGGCATGATCATCATCACCTTGGCCTGCGTCGGGTCGGCGGTCGGCGGCTGCATCTTGTACTGCAGGAACATGGCGCCGGCCATCAGCACCGGCAGGATGTAGAACGGATCGCGCGAGGACAGATCGTGCAGCCAGCCCATGAACGGCGCCTGGCGCATCTCCACGCTCTCCACCAGCACCCAGTAGAAGGCCATGAACACCGGGATCTGGATCAGCATCGGCAGGCAGCCGGCCGCCGGGTTGATCTTCTCCTTCTTGTACAGCTCCATGGTCGCCTGGCCGAGCCTGGTGCGATCGTCCTTGTAGGTCTCCTGCAGCTGCTTCATGCGCGGCGCGATCAGCTTCATCTTCGCGGCCGAGCGGCCGGCGATTTCCGACAGCGGGTAGAACGCCAGCTTCAGCAGGAAGGTGACGGCAATGATGGCCAAGCCCCAGTTGTTGAATACCTTGTGGGCCTGCTCGAGCAGCCAGAACAGCGGCCGCGCGAGGAAGGTCAGCTTGCCGAAATCGGCCGCCCGGCCGAGCTCGGGATGAATGGCCGCGAGCTGGTGCTGCAGCTTCGGGCCGATGAACAGGGTCTGGTGCAGCGTGGCGTTCGAGGCGGGCGCGACGGTGGTGGTCTGGCCGAGGTCGGTCGCCAGGTATTCGTTGCCGCGCACCGCCAGCGAGTAGTCCTGCAGTTCATCGCGCGGCGGCACGATGGCCACCACGAAGTGATGCTGCAGCGAGGCGATCCAGCCATCGCGGAAGCTGCCCTTGAAGGCCGCATCCTTGTCGTTGGTCACGCGCAGCTTCTGGTACTTGCTGCCGTCGTAGATGGCCGGGCCGGTGAAGGAGTAGCTGTCGACATTGAGGTAGGTGCGCTTCACCAGCGGCATGTCGTGCTCGATCTGCGCGTACGGCGCCACCGTCCACGGCGTCGTACCGGCGTTCATGACCTCGTATTCCACGTCCACGCGGTAGGAACCGCGGCGGAAGATGTAGGTCTTGGTGACGGTGATGCCGTCGGCGCTCCACTTCAGCGGCACCCGCAGCTCGTCCAGCCCCTGCTCCAGGCGCAAGCCGGTGTAGTCGCTGGTGAACAGGGCCAGGTGCGTCGGGTAATCCCCCGCCCCGCCCGCACCGGCAAGGCCGGTCTGCACCAGGTACTGGTTGCCGGCGCCGAGGTTGCGCAGCAGCCGCACCGGCTCGGAGCCACCTTTGACCACCGGGTACTGCAACAGGTCGGCGCGGGTGAGCTCGCCACCACGCAGGTTGATGTCCACGTCCAGCACGTCGGTGCGCACGTTGAGCGTGGCGCCGGGTGTCAGCGCATTGCTCGCGGCGGCGGGTGCCGTGCCCTGGGCAGCGGCTGGTGCCGCACCGGTTGCCGGCGCGGGGCTGCCATTGGCGGCCGGAGCCTGCGGCACCTCGGCGGCCAGCGGATGGGCGCTCTTCTCGCGCTCGGCCTGCTGCCGGGCGGCCGCCGCCACCGCGGCATCACGCGGCGCGTAGTCCGCCATCCAGGTCTCATAGTTCACGAACAGGATCAGCGCCAGGCCGATCCACAGGAAGGCTCGCAGGTTCTTCATGGCACGGGGTCGATCCCGCCCTCATTGAATGGGTGACAACGCAGGATCCGGCGCCCGGAAAGTGCCACGCCTTTCAGCGGGCCGTACTTGGCGATCGCCTGCTGGGCGTAGCAGGAGCAAGTGGGGTGAAACCGGCAGCATTGGCCCAATAAAGGGCTAATGAGCAGTTGATATCCCCTTATTAGAGCTATAAAGAAACGACGAATCATCTTCCGATCTGTTTCCACAAGCCGTCCAGGCTTTCTCGCAGCCGTGCATTATGCGCGGTCCGGGCACCGTTGCGGGCGCCGACGACAAGATCGATGCCGCTGAGTCCGGCGGCCACCAGGCGGAAGGATTCACGCACCAGCCGCTTGATGCGGTTGCGCGCCACCGAGTTGCCCACGGCCCTGGCGCCGATGGCGAGACCGAGCCGCGCGCGGCCGAGTTCATTGGGCGCGAAGTTCACGGCGAAAAATGAATCGGTCACCCGACGCCGGCCGGCATAGACGGCTTCGAATTCGCTGGCTTTCAGGAGCCGCTGCTGGCGGCCAAACCCCTGCCGCACGGGCGCGCCGGACATGGGCGCGGCGGCAGTCGTTACGGGATCAGGCGCTTGCGACCCTTGGCGCGGCGGCGAGCCAGCACCTTGCGGCCGTCAGCGGTGGCCATGCGGGCACGGAAGCCGTGCGTGCGGACACGCTTGATCTTGCTCGGCTGATAGGTGCGTTTGGTCGCCATGGCATTGGCCCGTGGGGCGGAGTCGGAATTTGGGGCTGCGCAGCCTACGCAGCGGCGGCCCGCAAGTCAACTGGAGGCCGGCGCCGGCGGCCTTCGCCACCGCGGACGGCTACGCGTTTCACACCCTATGGCGTCTGGCGTCAAGACGCGTAGACTCCCCCTCCCCCCAATTCCAACCGAACGCGTCACCGGCATGTGCGAGCTCTGGAATCAGATCCTGACGCGCCTCGAGCACGAGATTCCCGAGCAGCAGGTGAACACGTGGCTGCGGCCATTGCAGGCCGTGCGCGAGGAACGCGCGTTGCGCCTGCTGGCGCCGAACCGCTTCGCCGTGGACTGGGTGCAGAGCCACGCCGCGCCGCGCATCAACGCACTGCTGCGTGATGCGCACGATCCGCAGCTCGCCCTGGTGGTGGAAATCGGCTCGCGCAGCGTCGCGACGGCACCCGCCGCCGGCGATGCGGAAACGCCGAAGGCAGCGGCGCGGCGCGCAGTGGTCGAGGCGCCGCAGATCGGCGCACGGCTGAATCCCGACTCCACCTTCGAGCGTTTCGTCGAGGGCAAGAGCAACCACTTCGCCAAGGCCGCGGCGATGCAGGTGGCCGAGAATCCCGGCAAGGCCTACAACCCGCTGTTCATCTACGGCGGCACCGGGCTCGGCAAGACCCACCTCATGCAGGCCATCGGCCACGTGATCCGGCAGCGCGATCCACAGGCGCGCGTGGCCTATGTGCATTCGGAGCGCTTCGTGGACAGCATGGTGCAGGCGCTGCGCCACAACACCATGAACGAGTTCAAGCGCTCGTACCGCTCGCTGTCGGCGCTGCTGATCGACGACATCCAGTTCTTCGCCAACAAGACCCAGTCGCAGGAAGAGTTCTTCCATACCTTCAACGCGCTGTTCGAAGGCCAGGCGCAGATCATCCTGACCTCGGACCGCTACCCCAAGGAGATCCCGGGCCTGGAGGAGCGGCTGAAATCGCGCTTCGGCTGGGGACTCTCCGTGGCCATCGAGCCGCCGGAGCTGGAAACCAGCGTCGCGATCCTGATCAGCAAGGCGCAGGCGGCCAACACCGTGCTGCCGGAGGAAGTGGCCTTCTTCGTGGCCAAGCGCATCCGTTCCAACGTGCGCGAGCTCGAGGGCGCGCTGCACCGGATCATCGCCAGCAGCCGCTTCACCGGCCAGTCGATCACGCTGGATTTCGCCAAGGAAGTGCTGCGCGACCTGCTGAACCTGCAGGCGCGCCTGGTGACCATCGAGAACATCCAGAAGACCGTGGCGGACTACTACAAGGTCCGCATGTCCGACCTGCTGTCCGAACGCCGCAATCGCTCGGTGGCGCGGCCGCGGCAGATCGCGATGGCGCTGGCCAAGGAGCTCACCGCCCACAGCCTGCCGGAGATCGGTGGCGCCTTCGGCGGTCGCGACCACACCACGGTCATGCATGCCTGCAAGCGGGTGAAGGAATTGCAGCAGCAGGAGCCGCGCACGCACGAGGATTACTCCAACCTGGTGCGGATCCTCACAGCCTGAAAGCTGTGTGCATCCCTGTGCACAGGGCTGGGCAAAAGCGGGGGACAGAATTGTGGATGGAATTGCACACAAGTGATCAACAGGACATGCGCGGGTCATGCATGCAGTCGTCCAGGCCGGGTTGGCTCGTAAAGTCATGACCGGCAAGGGCAGACTGATTTATCCTCCCTGTCCACAACACCAACAACTGCAGTCATTGCCTTAAATAGAACCAGGGTTTGGATGCATGAAATTCAGCGCGACCCGTGAACAACTCCTCGGCCCCGTGCAGGCGGTCATCGGTGTGGTGGAACGCAAGCAGACCATGCCGGTGCTCGCGAACCTGCTTCTGTCCGCCAAGGGCGGACGCCTGTCGGTGACCGGCACGGATCTGGAAGTCGAGCTGGTGGCAGCGGGCGAAGTGAACGTGGCCCAGCCGGGGGAAATCACCGTACCCGGCCGCAAGCTGCTGGATATCGTGAAGGCACTGCCGGATGCCAGCGCCGTCACCGTGACCATGGATGGCGAGAAGCTGAAGATCGCCGCCGGGCGCAGCCGCTTCACGTTGTCCACGCTGGCCGCCAGCGAATTCCCGGTCGTCGATTCGGTCAATGCCACCCAGAGCCTGAGCCTGTCCGGCGTGGAACTCGCGCGCCTGATCGGCAAGACGCATTTCTCGATGGCGCAGCAGGATGTGCGCTACTACCTGAACGGAACTTTGCTGGAAACAGACGGGAAGACGCTGCGAACAGTGGCGACCGACGGGCATCGTCTGGCAATTGCGGAAGCAACTCTGGCGGTTGCCGGCAAGGCAGTGGTTCCCCAGCAGGTCATCGTGCCCCGCAAGGGCGTGCTGGAACTGACCCGCATCCTGGACGGATCCGCCGAGATCGAGATCGCGATCGGCGCCAATCACATTCGGCTTCAGATCGGCGACGTCAGGTTCACTTCAAAGCTGATCGATGGCAAATTCCCGGAGTACGGGCGGGTTATTCCCAACAGTCCGCCCAAGGTCGTGGTGGTGGATCGGGAGGCGCTGCGTGCTGCGTTGCAACGCACCGCCATCCTGTCGAACGAGAAGTATCGGGGAGTACGAGTCACCCTGGCCAGGAATTCCCTGAAGCTCCAGGCGCACAACCCCGAGCAGGAAGAAGCCCAGGACGAGGTCGAGATCGATTACCAGGGCGAGGAGCTGGAGATTGGCTTCAACGTCACCTATCTGCTCGATGCGCTGGCGGCCGTGGATACCGAAACCGTGGAGATCGGTCTGACCGATGCCAACAGCAGCTGCCTGATCCGCTCGCCCGGCATGACTTCCTCGCGGTATGTCGTGATGCCCATGCGGCTCTGAGCCGCCGGACGCCCAGCCACGATGGGTCTGGCGTCTCTCTCCCTGACGAATCTGCGCAGCATCGCGCACGCCAAGCTGGACTTCGGGCCCCGTCTGAACCTGGTCTTTGGATCCAATGGCTCGGGCAAGACTTCCATCCTGGAGGGTGCATTCCTCGCCGGCCGCGGCCGTTCGTTCAGGACCCGCCACACGGACCAGCTCATCAGCCGTGGCCAGCCCGGTCTCACGATATTCGCGGAAACCATCGATCCGGCGCATCGCGTTGGCTTCGAGTACCGGCGCAACGAATCCTATGGCGCGCGCCTGGATGGCCGCGATGTGGAAAGCCTCGCCGAACTCCCTGGCGCATTTTTCGTGGAAGCCATTGATCCGCAGATCCACCGTCTGGTGGAAGGCTCTCCGGGAGAGCGGCGGCGCTGGCTGGACTGGGGAGTGTTCCACGTGGAACCTTCCTTCCTTGAGCAGTGGCTACGGTTCACCCGGGCGCTTCGCCAGCGCAACGCCGCGCTAAAGACCAATCAGGACGCCCGCGCCTGGGACGCCGAGGTCGCCACGTACGGCGAACGCATCGCGCAGTTTCGCAGCGACTGGTTCGAGACGCTCAAACCCCATGTCAACGAAGCCATCCACTACCTGTCGGGGATGGACGTGGAAGCGATCTACTACCGCGGCTGGGGCGGGGAGCGAACCTTGGCCCAGGCGCTGGGTGAAGGTCTGGAGCGTGACCGCACCCGCGGCGCCACGCTCTCCGGTCCTCAGCGGGCAGATGTATTTTTGAAGGTGGGGGGGAGGGCTGCCCGGGAGAGTCTGTCCCGGGGACAACAGAAGCTGGTGGCCTCCGCCATGGTACTGGCGCTGCTGGCCTTCCTGCGGGAACGGAACGTCGCGCCGCCAACCCTGTTGCTGGATGACCCCGCTGCCGAGCTCGATACCAATCGACTGGGTCGCCTTGTCGACCTGGTGAGCGAGTTGGGCAGCCAGCTCATCGTGACGGCGCTCAATTCCGACATGCTGGTCTTCGGCAAACCGGAGCATGTGTTTCACGTGGAACAGGGGACCGTTCAGAGGTTATAATAATAAGGTGCAGCAACCAGGTACACCGATGTCCGCTGAAGATGCCTATAACTCCAGCAATATCAAGGTCTTGAAGGGTCTTGATGCAGTGCGTAAAAGACCCGGCATGTACATCGGCGACACCGACGATGGCACCGGCCTGCACCACATGGTCTTCGAGGTGGTCGACAATGCCATCGACGAGGCACTGGCCGGTCACTGCAACAGCATCCACGTGGTGATCCACGCCGACGAATCCATCACCGTGCGGGACAATGGCCGCGGCATCCCGGTGGATATCCACCCCGAGGAGGGCCGCTCCGCCGCCGAAGTGATCATGACGGTGCTGCATGCCGGCGGAAAGTTCGATGACAGTTCCTACAAGGTTTCCGGCGGCCTGCACGGCGTCGGCGTATCCGTGGTCAATGCACTGTCCGACGTGCTGGATCTCACCATCCATCGCGGCGGCAAGGTCTACACGCAGCAATATCGTCTCGGCGACCCGGTCGCCCCGCTGACCGAGACCGGCACCGCCAGCGATCGTGGCACGACCGTCCACTTCAAGCCGTCATCGCTCATCTTCAGCCACATCACCTTCGACTACGAGGTGCTGGCCAAGCGGCTGCGCGAGCTGTCGTTCCTGAATTCCGGTGTCCGCATCGAGCTCATCGACGAGCGCGAGGACAAGCGCGACGTGTTCCAGCACGAGGGCGGGCTGAAGGCCTTCGTGGCGTATCTCAACCGCGCGCGCAACGCCATCCACCCCACGGTGTTTCATTTCACTGCCCAGGAAGGCCCCATCGGCATCGAAGTGGCGCTCCAGTGGAACGACTCCTACCAGGAGACCATGCTGTGCTACACGAACAACATCCCGCAGCGGGATGGGGGTACGCACCTGGCGGGCTTCCGCGCGGCGCTGACGCGCACGATGAACGACTACATCGAGAAGGAAGCCAAGAAGGAAAAGATCGCCACCACCGGTGATGATGCACGCGAGGGCCTCACCGCCATCCTGTCGGTGAAGCTGCCGGATCCCAAGTTCTCCTCGCAGACCAAGGAAAAGCTGGTCAGCTCCGAGGTCAAGGGTCCGGTCGAGGCGCGCGTGGCCGAGAAGCTCGGTGAATTCCTGCTCGAGCGGCCCGCCGAGGCCAGGTCGGTGGTGGGCAAGATCATCGAGGCCGCGCGCGCGCGCGAGGCGGCGCGCAAGGCGCGCGAGCTCACGCGCCGCAAGGGCGCGCTGGATATCGCCGGCCTGCCGGGCAAGCTGGCCGACTGCCAGGAAAAGGATCCGGCGCTGTCGGAGATCTTCATCGTCGAGGGCGATTCGGCCGGCGGCTCGGCCAAGCAGGGCAGGGACCGGCGCACCCAGGCCATCCTGCCGCTGAAGGGCAAGATCCTGAACGTGGAACGCGCGCGCTTCGACAAGATGATCAGCTCGGCCGAAGTGGGCACGCTGATCACCGCGCTGGGCTGCGGCATCGGGCGCGATGATTTCAACATCGACAAGCTGCGCTACCACCGCATCATCATCATGACCGACGCGGACGTGGACGGCTCGCACATCCGCACGCTGCTGCTGACGTTCTTCTACCGGCAGATCCCGCTGCTGATCGAGCGCGGGCACATCTACATCGCGCAGCCGCCGCTGTACAAGATCAAGCGCGGCAAGCAGGAGCTCTACGTCAAGGATGACAACGAGCTCAACGCCATCCTGCTGAACAATGCCATCGAGGATGCAGCGCTGTACGTGAACGGGCAGGCACCGCCACTGGCCGGCTCCGGCCTCGAGATGCTCGCGCGCCAGTACATGGAAGTGCAGGCCATCATCAAGCGCTGGAGCCGCCGCTACGACGCCCGGCTGCTGGAGCAGCTCATCTACCTGCCGCACATCGGGCCGGAGGCCTTCGCGACCGGCGACATGCTGCGCAACTGGGTGCAGGAACTGGCACGCGTGCTCAATGCCCCGAATGATTCCTCCACCGCGCGCTACGAGATCAGCGTGCAGCCGGCCACGGATCTCGGCGACGGCGAGGTGCGTCCCGCGCGCCTGCTGGTCCGTCGCACCGAGCATGGCACCGTGCACGAGAAGGCGCTGCCGCGCGAGTTCTTCGCCTCGGCCGAATACGGCGCCATCGCCGACCTCGGCCGGACGCTGGGCGGCATGATCGGCGAGGGCGCCCACGTCGTCAGCGGCAACCAGCGCCGCGAGGTCGGCTCGTTCAAGGAAGCGATCAACTGGCTGTTCGACCAGGCGCGCAAGGGCCAGACCATGCAGCGCTACAAGGGCCTCGGCGAGATGAATCCCGAGCAGCTGTGGGATACCACCATCAATCCCGAGACCCGCCGGCTGCTGCAGGTGCGCATCGAGGAGGCGATCGCGGCCGACGAGATCTTCAACACGCTGATGGGTGACCAGGTCGAACCACGCCGCGAATTCATCGAGAAGAACGCGCTGGCGGTGGCCAACCTCGACGTCTGAGGCGACCGCTCAGAGGGGCTCGCCCTGCGGCTGGTGGCTGAAGTCCTCCGGCTGCAGCTGCTGCGTCAGGCGGAACACGCCCTCCATCACGCGTCGCTGCAGCACCACCTCGACCATCAATGTCTGGTTGGGCGCGAAGTAGCGGCGCAACGCCGAGAACGTGCCGCGGTATGCGCCAGAGAGGTAGCGCGCGTAACCGCCATCCGGGCGCGCGGCGATCTCGAAGCCGAACTTGTCCTGCACCTGCGGTCGCGCGAACCAGGGCGCCATGACGTCGTAGTCGAGGTAGTAGGTCAGTCCCGCCGGAGTGCGGGAGTTGCGCTGGCGATCCACGAAGAACCCCGGCGGCAGGTGATTGGCATCGTAGTCCGGGCCGGCCGTGAACAGCACATCGTAGTCGGCCAGGGCGTTGCCGCGGTCATCCATCACGCGGAACACCAGCATGCAGTAGCGGCTGGTCTCGAACTTGCGGCTGAACAGGAACAGCTCCTTGCGGCGGCTCACGCGCTCGTCCTGCTGCGTGCGTGCGGTCAGCGCATCCAGCGCCTTGGCGCAGCTGCGGTAGCCAGCGGCGCTTGCCACCGCCAGACACTGCAGTGTCGCCCGCACGGTGGGATGCGAGCCATTGTCGCTGGCACTGACGCTGCCCATGATGCCCATGGCATCGCCCGAGTGCGATCGCCCGGGCAGCACGCCGAGCGCCGTGGTGGCCGATTGCCCCTGTCTTGCCAGCCGGAATCCCTGTTCCTGCTGCTCGAGGCGCACCAGGCCGTAATTCATGTTCGCCGCGGCGACGCGCACCACGCCGTCGGAGCCCGCCTCGCCGGTATAGGAGTTCAGGTGATCGTAGAAGTGGCGGTCGATGGCCTGGCCGGTCAGCACGAAGACGTAGAGTCCGGCCGCCAGCGGATCGTAATCCAGCCAGGTGCGGTTCAGCGCCCAGCTCTGCGCGCTGCCCAGTTCCAGCCAGTCGAGCACACCCACTCCCGGCTGCACACCCTCGGTGAAGAATTTCATCCGCGACAGCCGGCCCTTGCCGAGCTGCGCCAGCGCCGAGCCATGGTTGGCGGGCGCCAGCATGATCAGGTGCGACAGCGGGCAGCGATCCAGCCGGTCACGATGGTATTGATCGATCCAGGTGCGTACCAGCGGACCGCCGGTGGAGTGCGTGATGCATGCGAAACGCTCGCCACGGGCGAGGCCCGGCAGCACCTCCGCCTGCACCGCCGCCTGCATGCCGCGCGCGAGATCGTCGAGGCTGACCTCGTCGGCGAAGCTCACGTACCTGGCCAGGTACAGATGCGAGACGGTGAGTTCGAGACCGGCCGGTGCGTTCGCCGCCAGCGCCTCCGGCAAACCGCCGTAGGTGTCCGTATTGGTCACGCTCCAGCCGTGCACGAACACCAGGCGCATGGCGATGGGTGAGCGGTCCGGAGTGCGGCTTCAGTTCAGGCGCGGCGCGAGCAGCCGCGCGACGGCGTCGTGGTGACCGGCCTGTGCCAGCTCCAGCGCGGTGTGGCCATCGCCATCGGTGATCGCCGGGTCGGCGCGCGCCGCGAGCAGCGTGACGACGATGTCCTGGAGGCCGTAGCGTGCGGCCAGCAGCAGCGGTGTGCTGCCCGCCGCGTCGCGTGCATTCACGCGGGCACCGGCGGAAAGCAGCAGCGCCACCAGCTCCGCGTCGCCGGTGCGCGTGGCTTGGTGCAGTGGCGTGTCGCCGCCGCGGTCGGCCGCATTCGGATCGGCCATCGCGCCCAGCAGCAGCCGCGCCGCCTCGAGCCGGCGTGCGGTGGCGGCCGATTCGCTGCTGTTCTGCGCCGGGCGGAACACCAGTCTGCTCACCGAGGTCTGGTCCTGGCTCAGCGCCAGCCCGATGCCCACCACCATCAGCTCGTACTCGCTCTTGCCGGCGGCGATGGCCAGCGCGGTATCGCCGGCCGCGTTGCGCGCGTTGGCGTCGAGCCCGGCGCCGAGCAGTGCCGCCAGCGCGGTGACGTGGTGATGTCTGGCGGCCAGCATCAGCAGCGTATTGCCTTGCTCGTCCGTGATGTCGGTGCGCGCACCCTGTGCCAGCACCGCGCGAAACAGCGCGGGGGAGGGCAGGTCGACGGTCTGCACCAGCGACAGGGTACCGGGCTTGACCACTGGTTCGAGCTCCAGCAGCCTGGGCAGGGCCTGCTCGCGACCGGTCACCGAGGCGGCCAGCGTGGCGCCGTGCGCGAGCAGGTACTCGGCTGCGGTCCAGTGCTGGCTTTCCAGGGCCGCATCCAGCGCCGTGTAGCCACCGGCCTTGCGCTTGTAGTTCACGTCCTCGCCCGGCACGAGGAACAGCTCCAGCAGCTCGGGCCTGCCGTTGCCGGCGGCGGCGAACAGCAGCCGCGAGCCATTGGCATCGGTCTCGTTGCGGTCCGCGCCGGCCGCGAGCAGCACGCGTGCCGCATCCGCCGAACCGGCCGCCACCGCGATGCGCAGCGCCGTGACGCCGATGCGCCCGGCGCGGGTGTCCAGGCGCGCATGTGCATCGAGCAGCTGCTGCACGGCCTCGGGATGCCCGCTGGCGGCCGCGTACATCAGCGCCGAGATGCCCTGCTCGCCGGCGGCATTGGCGTCCGCGCCATGCATCAGGGCCAGCGCGAGCTGCGCGGTGTCGCCGGCGCGTGCGGCCCGCAGCAGATCCTCGTTGGCGCCGGCGGCGGCGGGCCGCGTTGCCAGCAAAAGCGGCAGCAACAGCAACGCCGTGCGCAGTGCACTGACGGATTTCATGGTTTGAACTCCACGGTGACCGACATCAGCACCTGCTTCTGCAGCGGATTGGAGAACTCGAAGGTCTTGGCGGCATCCAGCGCCGCGAGCGCGAAACCATGGCCGGGCGGGGATTCTGAAACCGCCTGCGCCTCGAGCACCTGGCCCATGTCGTTCAGCAGCAGGTCCACGACCACCACACCCCTGATGCCTGCCCGCTTCGCCGCCGGCGGGTAATGTTGCTGGGCGGTCTCGCCACGCAGCAGCGTGAAGGCCTGCGCATCCTTGCCGCTCACCCGCACGGCATCGGCTCGCTTGATCCGGCCCGTTACCAGCGGCGGGTTGGGGGTTGCCATGGGCCTATTCTGCTGCGGCCGGGGCCGCTGGCGCCATCTCGGGACGCTGGAACAGCGCCAGCGCCTGGCGCGCCGCGGGGCCGGCGCCGGCGGCGTTCACGAGCACCGCGTACAGCGGCATCCTGCGCATGGCGCCGGCGGCCAGCGGCAGGGGCTTGAGGCGGCCGGCGGCGATATCAGCGGCAATCAGGTGCGCGGGCAGCCACGCGAAGGCCAGCCCTTCGAGGCACAACGCGCGCGAGGCCTCGAGGCTGGACACCGTCCAGCGCTGCTGCGCGCCGAGCCAACCCTCGTCGCGAGGGTGCAGCTGGCCTGAATCGCGCAGCACCACCTGTGTGTGCGGAGCCAGGTCCTCGAGCATCAGGGGCTGCGGCAGGGCATGCAGCGGATGCGCAGCGGCCGCCACCGCGATCATTTCCACATCCATCAGCCAGTCACCGAGGAAGCCGCGCGGCACCCGCGTGGTGATGACCAGGTCGGCAAGTCCCTCGGTGATGGCCTCCTCCGCGCCGGAGAGCACCGCATCCGCCAGCGAAATGGTGGTCTGTGGGCAGCTTGTCCGCAGCCCCGCCAGGATGCTCAGCAGCACCGGCCGCGGATAGGCCGCGTCGACCACCAGGCGCAGCCCGGTTTCCCAGCCCCGGTGAATGGCGCTGGCGAGTTCCTCGAGACGGCGGAACTGGTCCAGCGCCAGCCGCCCCCGGCGCAGCAGTTGCTCCCCTGCCGGGGTCAGCACCGCCCTGCGACCCTGAACCTGCAGCAGCGGCACGCCGAGGGCTTCCTGCAGCTGTGCCACGGCGTAGCTGATGGCGGACTGGCTGCGGTGCAGGCGCGCTGCGGCGCGTGCGAAGCCACCTGCGTCCACGATCTCGGCCAGCACCTCCCATTGGTCCAGCGACGAGCGCAGCCGGCCCATCAATCGATATTCCAGATCATACAGTGCCAAATTTTGATCTTTTTTATCGGAAAGATAAATCCCATGATGTGTCCATTCCCCACAGGAGAACGACCATGCAGGAAATCCGCAAAAGCGAGGATCGGGGCCTGGCCAACCACGGCTGGCTGAACAGCCGGCACAGCTTCTCCTTCGCCGGCTACTTCGACGAGCAGCATGTGGAGTTCGGCGTGCTGCGCGTGATCAACGAGGATCGCGTGGCGCCGGCGGCCGGCTTCGGCACGCACCCGCACCGCGACATGGAGATCATCAGCTATGTGCTGGAGGGCGCGCTGGCCCACCGCGACTCGATGGGCAATGGCTCGGTGATCCGCCCGGGCGACGTGCAGCGCATGAGTGCCGGCACGGGTGTCTTCCACAGCGAGCACAACGCGTCGGCCACGGAGGGCGTGCACTTCCTGCAGATCTGGATCCGGCCGGATCGCGAGGGCGTGACGCCGGGCTACGAGCAGAAGTACTTCGCTGCCGCGGAGAAGCGCGGCCGGCTGCGGCTGATCGTCTCCGGCGATGGCGCACACGGCTCGGTGCGCATCCACCAGGACGCGCGCATCCATGCGGGGCTGTTCGATGGCAGCGAGGCCGGCCAGCTCACGGTCGCAGCCGGTCGGCGTGTCTATGTGCATCTGGTGCGCGGCGAGCTCACCGTCAACGGCACGCGACTCGGCGCCGGCGATGCGCTGAAGCTCACCGATGTCACCACGCTGGAGCTGGGCGGCGGCAGCGGCGCGGAAGTACTGGTGTTCGACCTGCCCGGAGAGCACGCCGCGCATTGAAGGCGGTTGCAATACCATCGCCATGTGGCCACGGACCGCCTGTTCCTCGCGCTGCGCCCGGATGCCCCGGCCGCAGCGCGCATTCGCGAGCTGGCACAGCGGTTGCGCGCGGCCTGCGGACTGGCTGGCCAGCCGCTGCCGCTGGACCGGCTGCACCTGACGCTGTACTTCCTTGGCGATCACGCCGGGCTGCCGCCAGAGCTGCTGGCGGCGGCCGAGACGGCGGCCGGCAGTACGCGTGCGGCGCGATTCGACATCCGTCTCGACAGCGTGAAAAGCTTCGTCGGCGGGCGCGGCCCCGCGCCGCTGGTACTGTGCCGGCAGGATGGATCCCCTCCATTGGTGCGATTGCGCCGGCAGCTGGAGACAGCCATCGCGCGTACCCGGCAGTTCCCTGCCGATTCGCGCGCCTTCCAGCCACACGTGACCTTGCTGTACGACCGGCAGCGCCTGGCGCCGCGGTCCGTCGAACCCGTGGCATGGACCGCCACCGAGGTGCTGCTGGTGCGCAGCCTCATCGGCCGCGCCCAGCACGAAGTGCTGGCGCGCTATCCGCTGCGCTAGTGCGCCGGCACCGCGAGCCCTGTCCAGCGCGCGATGAAGGCCCACATGTCCGTGTATTCGGCGATCTGCTTGTCGGTGGGCTTGCCCGAACCGTGGCCGGCGCGCGTTTCGATGCGCACCAGGTGCGGTTTGTCGCCGATGCTGGCGGCCTGCAGCGCCGCCACGTACTTGAACGTGTGGCCCGGTACCACGCGGTCGTCCGTGTCGGCGGTGGTGGCAAGAATGGCCGGGTAAGTCACGCCCGAACGGATGTTGTGGTACGGCGAGTAGGCGCGCAGCACCCTGAAGTCCGCCTCCTTGCCGGGATCGCCATAGTCATCGACCCAGTAGCGTCCGGCGGTGAAGCGGTTGAAGCGCAGCATGTCCATCACGCCCACCTGCGGCAGCGCCGCGGCGAACAGTTCCGGCCGCTGGTTCACCACCGCACCGATCAGCAGGCCGCCGTTGGATCCGCCACGGATGGCGAGCTTGTCCCTGGTGGTGATGCCCTGCGCGATCAGGTATTCGGCGGCGGCGATGAAATCATCGAACACGTTCTGCTTGTGCGTGAGCCGGCCGGCGTCGTGCCAGGCCTTGCCGTATTCGCCGCCGCCGCGGATGTTGGCGAGCGCAAAGACGCCGCCCATTTCCACCCATTGCAGGTTCGCGGCACTGAAGGCGGGAGGCATCGAGACGTTGAAGCCGCCGTAGGCATACAGCAGCGTCGGCACACCGCCGTCGAACTTCCGGCCCTTGCGGTACAGCAGGAAGAGGGGTACGCGCGTGCCGTCCTTCGAGTTGTAGAAGCGCTGCTCGACCTGGAAATCCTCCGGCCGGAACGCCACTTTCGGAGTGGCGAACGGCGTGACGCGGCCACTGGCGCTGTCGTAGTGGAAGATGGCCGTCGGCACATTGAAGCTGGCGAAGGAGAAGAAGGTCTCCGGGTCGCCGGCCTCGCCGCTGAAGCCCGCGACGCTGCCGATGCCCGGCAGCGGCACCGTGCCCAGCGGCCTGCCATCGAGCGTGAAGCGCTGCACCTGGCTCTTCGCATCGACGAGGTAGGAAACCAGCAGTGCATCACCCACCAGTGAGGCGCTGTCGATGGTGGAGGCCGCCTGCGGCACGATCTCGCGCGGCGCGAGTTCCGGATGCGCCGCATCGATGGCGACGATCCGCTGCAGCGGCGCATTCTTGTTGGTGAGGAAATACAGCTGGTCGCCCTTCGCGCCGGCCAGTGCCCAGTTGTAGTCCAGGCCCTTGATCAGCGTGAAGGGCACCGCGTTCCTGTGGCGCAGGTCGAGCAGGGTGACTTCGTAGCGGTCGTCGGTGCCCTGCGAGGAGTAGATCACCAGCCAGGAGCCGTCGTCGGTGACCTCGGCCGTGTGGTTCAGCAGCGGCCGGTCCTGCGTGGCGTAGACCAGCCGGTCCTGCGCCTGCGGGGTGCCGAGGCGGTGGAAGTACACCTGCTGGTTCTCGTTCAGCGCCTGGTACTGCTGGCCCTGCGTCGGCTCGGCGAAGCGCGAATAGAAGATGCCGGAGCCGTCGTGTGCCCAGGCGATGTTGGTGAACTTCGCCCAGCGGATCTCGTCGGGCAGCGTCCTGCCGGTGGCGACGTCCAGCACGCGGATGGTGCGCCAGTCCGTGCCGCCGTCCTGGATGGAGTAGGCGAGCCGGTTGCCGTCATGCGCGGGCATCCACTCGGCCAGCGCGGTGGCGCCGTCCTTCGCCCAGGTGTTCGGATCCAGCAGCTGACGCGGCTTGCCCGCCAGGCCGGCACGCACGAACAGCACGGCCTGGTTCTGCAGGCCGGAGTTGTGGGTGTAGAAATAATTGCTGCCGGCCTTCTCCGGCACGCCGAAGCGCTCGTAATTCCACAGCGCCGACAGGCGCTGGCGGATGGCCTCGCGGCCGGGCAGGGTGGCCAGGTACGCATCGGTCACCGTGTTCTCGGCGCTCACCCAGTCGCGCACCTTGGCATCGGTGCGCACGTCATTCTCGAGCCAGCGATACGGGTCGGCGATGGCCTCGCCGAACTGCTGCTCGACGATGGCATCGCGCGCGGTGCGCGGGTAATTCAGGGATGCGGCCATCCCGCTCGAAGTGATCAGCATGCAGAGCCCGCAAACCGCCAGTCTGGACATGGAAATTCAGGCGGCCACGAGTTCGTGCATCCGCCCCCTCGAGGCCTCGATGGGCCGCAGTTTACGCGCGCCGCCGAGGCGGTAGAAGCGCCGCAGCGCGGCGATCGCGGCGCGGCGCAGCGCCGGCCGCCCGGAGAGCAGCGCGCCTTCCAGACGTGCGCAGAACGGCGCCGCGTGGCGGGTCGCCGTGGCGTACAGCTGCTGCCGCGCCACGGGCAGCCGTGGATCCACCAGGGTGCGCGCGAACAGCGCCGCGTGCAGCTCGCGTGGCCGATGGCCGGGGTGCTGCGCGCGCAGCAGCCAGAATGAAGCGATGTACTTGTCCACTTCGCCCTGCAGTTCCAGCTCCAGCAGCGACACCGCGCGCGCATGCCCGGCATTCCACATCAGGTAGCAGAAATGGCTGACGCCCTCCAGCGCGGTCCAGAAATCCCCGATGTTGTCGCCGTCGAGGGCGCGCAGGGGGTCGTGCGCGGCCAGGCGGCGCAACACGGCGGCATCGATGTACAGGCCCAGCCGGCTGGAACGGCGTCGCTCGACCAGCACCAGCTCCTCGTCGGCGGCCAGCATGCGCCGCGCCGGCGGCAGCTGTGCGCGCTCGGTGAGCAGGAAGTCGCGCACGTCGTGCCCGCAGGGCGCGTCGTAGATGGTCTCGAGCAGATGCTGCAGCGGCCGCAGCATGCTTCAGCTCAGCCGCAGCGATGTCGGCGCCGGCTGCACGCCAAGCTGCTGCAGCAACCCTTCGGCGCGCGGACTGCCGGTCTTCAGCCACAGCTCGTACAGGCGCAGGATGTCCTTCGAGGACCACACGCGCGCGGTATCACTGATCTCCCCGATGGCATCGACCACGCGCTGGAACTTGCGCGCCAGCTCGCCGAACACGCCGCACAGCGCGCGGCGCGGGCCGCTGACCGAGGCCGCGGCCAGCGTGCCATAGGCCCGGCCCCCCATGGCGATGTGGTAATCCACATCGACGAGCCGGCGTTCGAACCCGTGGGCGAAGAAACCCGCCATGAACAGCGACACATCGCCCAGTCGCTGCAGGATGGCGGCGCGCTCCGTGCCGGGGCCGGCTTCGGCGGCCTGTGCCAGCAGCTCGGCGAGGCTCACCCAGCGCTGGCCGGGCCGGGTCTCGGCATGCGACACCTCGGTACGCGCGTACAGGGTCAGCAGGTTGACCACATAGTGTGCAGTGTGGTCATCCAGTGATACATGCTGGTGCGTGAGCGCCTGGTCGAGCGAGTCACGGAAGAACTCGGTGAGATTGCTGACCGGTGAAACCTTGCCTGTGTTCTGCATATGCCACCTCGCTACGGCGTCGGCCTCATTGCTACGCCTGCTGCCTGACGATAACGCCATACCAATTCACACTTTCTTGCGATGCAACCATCATGCCTGCGGGCTATGATCTGGCAGCCAACAGCGCGGAGTGCTGACGAAAGTGACGGATCACCCACGGCCGCCGGAAGGCATCATTGTGCAGCTCGACCACTATGTGGTGGTGCGCGAGGACCGCCTGCTGTGCGCGCGCCTGGCCGGCAGCTTCGCGGTGTGCCTGAGCGACGAGGTGTTCGACAGCGGCGCGCTGCTGCACATGCAGGCCGGGCGGCCGGGCAGGTCCGGCGATGCCGAGCTCACCGACAACACGCTGTCGCTCGATCTGTTGCTGCTGGACCGTTGCCTGGCGCAACTGCGTGCCATCGAACCACAGGCCCGCCACTGGCAGGCGCGCTTCGTCGCGCACGTGGATCCCGATGCCGGCGGACACGAACGCATGCTCGGGTTGCGCGCGTTCTTCGAGGCCGCGATGGAAGACACCGGCATCGTGCTCGCCGGTGGCGGCTTGCACGATGGTCCCGCGCAATGGCTGGCCTTCCGTCCGGCGCTGCGCCAGTTGCGCTGCGAGCCGTTTGCGGGCCAATCCTGAGCGAGGTCGGTCACCGCATCGGACAGTTCCTACACCGCGCGCCGCGCTGACGCGCTTGTGCCATACGCTCGCGGGCACCATCCTGCTCGACGTGCCAAGGCGCTTCACTTCCGGTTCAGCTCCCGGCCGATATTGTCGGGCGCGTCGATAATTCCAACGGGAGACAAGCATGCGCAAGACCCTGGCGATTCCGGCGCTCGCAGCGCTCGGCCTGGCCGGCCCGGTGCTGGCCGGCGATTTCAGCTACAACACGCTCGAGCTGGGCTTGATCGGTGATTCGATCGACGACCCGCACGGCAGCGAGGACCTGGACGGCTCCGGCATCAGCGTCAGCGGCAGCTGGGCGCTGAGTCCCAACCTGTTTGCATTCGGCGGCGTGAGCGGCACCGATTACGAGTACCGGCACTATGACGACAATTTCAACGCCAGCCAGTGGCAGGCTGGCGTGGGCTTCAACTTTCCGCTCAGTCCGCAGCTCGACCTGGTCAGCGGCATCTCGCTGCAGCACCTGCGCCTGGACAACGACCGCGACGAACTCGACGAGAGCGGCTACGGCCTGAAGGCGGGCCTGCGCGGGCTCCTCGGGCGCCGTCTCGAATGGACGGCAGGGTTGAATTACGTGGATTATGGCAACGGCGACAATGACACGTCGTGGACTGCCGGCTTCCGCTACTACTTCACGCGGCTGTTCGCGGTGGGCGTGGATGTGGGCAGCACCGACAGCAACGAGGCCAATGTGCTGCTCGCCTTCCGCTGGGATTTCGGCAACCGCCGCTGACGATGGATTTTTCTGGACGACAAGCATGGAGACAACAATGAACAGGTTAGCAGTGGTTTCGGCATTGGCGGCGTTGGGCATCGGGGGGCAGGCCGCGGCGGCGGATTTCAGCTACCACTACATCGACGCGGGGCTGATCCTCGCGGACGCACCCGGCAGCAATGACGGCAAGGGCCTGGCGCTGAACGGTTCGATGAACCTGCCGCAGCTGTACCAGAACGCCACCGTCTTCGACGGCCTGAACTACATCGATTTCGACGGCGACAACCTGCTCAACCTGGAGGCCGGCCTGGGTTTCCACTGGCCGATTGCAAGGCCGGTGGATTTCACCGGCGGCGTGGCACTGGAATTCAACCACTACAGCGGCGGCGGTGGTTCCGACCTGGGCTTCGGCTTGAATGCTGGCGTCCGCGCACGGCCGTTCGCCCCGCAGTGGGAGCTGGATGGTGGCCTGAAATACGTGAACATCGGCCACTACGACGACACCAGCGTGGTGATCGGCGCGCGCTACAGCTTCCAGCCCGGCCTGTCCGCGGGTGTCGCGCTCAGCAGCGGCGACACCGACTACTGGCTGCTGTCGGTGCGCTGGGAGCTCTGAGCAGGATCATCTCCCGGCGGCGCGCTGCACCATCTCGAAGCGGTTGCCCGCCGGGTCCTCACCCATCGCAATCCATGCACCGCTGCTGCCCGCGGCAACCGGCTGCGTGGTGATCTTGCCGCTTGCGGCCACCACGGCGGTGGCCGCGGCCTTCACGTCGGGAACGAAGAAGATCAGGTGCGGCACCGGATCTGCGTCGTTGTCGACGTCGCGATGCATGATGATGACCTGCGCGCCGGTGTTGGCCTTGGCCGCCTCGAGCGTGGCGCCGAAGTTCAGCATGACCTCCATGCTCTGGCCCATCTGCAGGCGGTTCACTTCCTTCATGCCGAATACGCTCTCGTAGAACGGGGCCAGCGCCGCCGGATCCTTGGCGCCCACGCGACCCGCGCCCAGCGCGAAATCCCCCGCATGGAGGGTGGAACACAGCGCGGCGGCCAGCGCGGCGCACAGCAGTCTGCTCGATGACATGGCGACCCCTCCGTGGAAGAATGCGCCATCTTAGCGGCAGGCGGAGGGATGCGCTCATGTCACTGTACGAGATCGAGGCGCGGCGGCTGGATGGCAGCGACGGCGATCTCGCGCAGTTCCGCGGCCAGGTGCTGCTGATCGTGAACGTGGCCAGCCGCTGCGGCTTCACCCCGCAGTACGCCGGCCTCGAGCAACTGTACCGCCGCCTTGGCCCGCGCGGCTTCGCGGTGCTGGGTTTTCCGTGCAACCAGTTCGGCGCGCAGGAGCCGGGCAGCGAGGCGGAAATCGGCGCGTTCTGCCGCGCCAGCCACGAGGTGACCTTTCCGCTGTTCGCGAAGATCGAGGTGAACGGGCCGGGCACGCATCCGCTGTACCAGTTCCTGAAGAGCGAGCGGCCCGGCGTGCTCGGCACCGAGGCCATCAAGTGGAACTTCACCAAGTTCCTGGTGGATCGCCACGGCAGCGTGGTGCGGCGCTATGCGCCAAAAGATCCACCCGCCGCGCTCGCTGCCGACATCGAAGCATTGCTATAGCTGCAGCCCTCCTCACGCAGCATCAAGGACTACTGCATGGACCTGCATGTACTGGTTACCCGCGCCCGCAGCGTCATCGCCGTGACTACCCTGCTGGCCCTGGCATGGCCGGCGGCCGCGCAGTGGAGCGGCAAGGGCGAGGCCGGGCTCGCCATCGCCGATGGCAACACCAGCACCAGGACGGCCAATGCCAAGCTCGCGCTGGCCTGGAAGGTGACCGACTGGGAGCATGATTTTGGCTTCGAAACCCTGTACGTGCGCAATGACGGCACGACCACCGCGCGCCGCTGGGATGCCTCGGCGCAGAGCCGCTACAGCTTCGGCGGCGGCGACACCTTCTGGTTCGGCGGCGGCCGCTACGAGCAGGATCGCTTCAGCGGCTTCGACCACCAGGGCGTGGTGAACACCGGCATCGGCCACAAGTTCTTCGACAGCGACGCCACGAAACTCAGCGCCCAGGTCGGCGTCGGCTACAAGTTCTGGCGCACGCGCACTGTGCCGGCGGACAGCGACCGCAGCGTTGCCGGCACGGCGCAGGTGGATTTCACGCACCAGTTCACCGCCACGACCTCGCTGACCAATACCTTTGGTGCGGAAATCGCCTCGGACAACAACTTCCTGCAGGACCAGCTCGCCCTCGCGGTGAAGATGTCCGGACGGCTGGCGCTGTCGCTGGCCTATGCGGTGCGCCACAACACCGATCCGCCGGCGGGTTTCCGCAAGACCGACCGGCTTTCCACGGTGAACCTGGTCTACGAGGTGAAGTGAGGCCGGCTCAGGGCGGGCCGGAGTGCGCCTCGATGAAGCGCTGCGCCTCCTCGTTGATCTCGCGCGGATCGCGGCCGCGCGTGGTGATCGGCGCGCCGATCACCACGCGGATGGTGCCGGGCTTCTTCAGCAGGCCGCGGCGCGGCCAGAAATAGCCCGCGTTGTGCGCCACCGGTATCACCGGCGCGCCGGTGTCGGCGGCAATGGCTGCCCCTCCGACACCATAGCGGCGCGTCTGTCCGGGCGGCATGCGCGTGCCTTCCGGGAACACCACGATCCATTGGCCGCCGGCCAGATGGCGGCGGCCCTGCTCGACCATCTGCTTCACCGCGCTGCCGCCGCCGCCGCGGTTGATGGCGATGGCGCGCAGCAGTCTGATGCCCCAGCCGACGAAGGGAATCCAGGTCAGCTCGCGCTTGAGCACCCAGACCTGCGGCGGCAGCAGCGCGGCCTGCGCCACCGTTTCCCAGCTCGAGGAATGCTTCACCAGCGCGATGCAGGCGCGATCGGTGGGCAGATGTTCGCGGCCTTCCACGCGGTAACGCAGGCCGCAGAGGATGCGCAGCGCCGCGAGCAGCACATTGGCCCACAGCCGCGCCAGCGCGAAGCGCCCGCGCCAGGGCAGCAGCAGGCAGGCCAGCACGAAGAAGATCGCGTAGCAGAACGTGAACAGCAGGAAGAAGGCGGTAAAAAGCAGCGAACGCAGGAACTGCATGCAACGACCGTGTCAGGGCAGTTCGCCGCGGCGAACCACGGGAATGTCCGGGCCAGCAGCATCGCAGTTTGCCATGTTCGCGGCGCAGGCCGCTGCCCAGTCGGCGGCCTGCGGCGGCAGTCCCAGCGCCAGCAGCACCGCGTCGACGTCCGCGGCGGGGGCGTGCGCCAGATCCAGCAGCCGCTGTCCGGCCTGCGCTGCCTGGGGCAGCGCCTCAGCCGCCATGGTGTCCAGCACCACCAGGCGCGCGCCGCGCAGCGCGGTGGCCAGGTCCGGCACGGCGTCGACGCCCGCCGCCTCGATGCGCGCGCGCAGCGCCGCGGCCTCGCCGGTGCACAGGCGCGGATCCCAGGCACGCAGCGCGCAGCCTCGTGGTGCGAGCAATGCGGCGAACGCCGCCGCGCGTGCGCCGAATCCCAGCAGCGCCACGTTGGAGGTGGGCGTGAGCATCAGCCCTCCAGCCAGGCGCGCAATGCGCCGGTCACCGCGGCCGGCTGTTCCATGGTGGCCATGTGCCCGCAGTCGTCGATCGCAACCAGGCGGCTGCGCGGGATCCGCCGCGCCATCTCGGCGTGGCGCGCGAGTGGGCTCCAGCCGTCTTCGCGTCCACAGAGCAGCAGCGTGGGCACGCCGATCCCGGGCAGCAATGCCGCGCGATCCGGGCGGGCCAGCAGCGCCTCGGTCTGTGCCTCGAACTGGGCGAGCGGTGCGCGCGCGATCATCTGGTGGATGGCACTCATTAATATGTCATCAGCAAGCCGCCGTGGATGCACCATGCCGCGCGCCCATTCCCTGCCCATGGCAAGCATGCCTTCGGCTCGTGCGATGTCGCGCAGCCGGTAGCGGCCCGCGCGCTCCTGCTCGCCGGCCGCATCCCTGGCCAGTTCTTCGAATCCCGTATCCAGCAGCGCCAGTCGTGTCACCCGTTCCGGGGCACGGGCCATGATTTCCAGCGCCACGCGGCCCCCCATGGAGTGGCCGGCCAGCGCAAAGCGCACGGGTGCCGCCGCCAGGATGCGCTCGGCCATATCCCCAAGACTGTCGCTGAGACCGTGGCTGGCCACCATGATCCGGCGTCCGGCCAGCCCCTCGACCTGCCCGCGCCACACCTGCGCGTCGCATACCAGACCGGGGACCAGCACCACTGATTCAGTATTGTTCATATCCGGCGGTGCGGATTCTGGAGCGGCGCCACCTCGGCACGCAATTCATGCTTCAATAGCGACCTTTTTGAGGCGGAGGCGCTGGATGATCGAGCCGGGGAGCGTGCTGTGGACTCCGTCGCAGGAACGCGTCGAACGCGCGCGCATCACGGAGTTCCGCCGCTGGCTGGCCGACAAGCGTGGCCTGACCTTCCCGGATTTCGAGTCGCTGTGGCGCTGGTCCACCACCGACATCGATGCGTTCTGGCAGGCGGTGTGGGATTTCTTCGGCGTCGAGGCCACGAAGCCGCCAAGCGCAGTGCTGGGCAAGCGCACCATGCCGGGCGCGGAATGGTTCCCGGGCGCCGAGATCAACTATGCGCGCCACATGCTGCGCCACGAGCGGCCCGGCGCCACGGCGCTGCTGCACCTGAACGAGCGCCAGCCGTTGCAGGCGATCACCTGGGAGGAGCTGGGCGCCAAGGTGCGCATCCTGGCGACGCAGCTGCGCAAGCTCGGGGTCAAGCGCGGCGATCGCGTCTGCGCCTACATGGTGAACGTGCCCGAGGCGCTGATGGCGATGCTCGCCACCACCGCCGTCGGCGCGATCTGGTCCTCCGTCGGCCCGGACTTCGGCACGCCCGGCGTGCTTGACCGCTTCTCGCAGCTCTCGCCCTGCGTGTTCTTCCACGTCGATGGCTACCAGTATGGCGGCAAACCCTTCGACCGGCGGCCGGAAGTGGAGAAGATCCTCGCGCGGCTGACCAGCGTGAAGCATGTGATCCAGCTGCCGTACCTGGAGCCGGAGAACCCGCGGCGGCTGACGCCCGGCACCATCTTCTGGAACGAGCTGCTGGCCCATCCGCCGGTGCCGCGCGAGCAGTTCCAGTACGAGGAAGTGCCGTTCAACTACCCGCTGTGGATCCTGTTCTCCTCGGGCACGACCGGGCTGCCGAAGCCCATCATGCACAGCCACGGCGGCATCCTCATCGAGCAGCTCAAGCACCTGGCGTTCAACTTCGACATGCATGCCGGCGAGCGCATGTTCTTCTTCACCACCACCGGCTGGATGATGTGGAACTTCCTGGTCAGCGCGCTGCTGTCGAACGTCACGCCGGTGCTGTATGACGGCAACCCGGCCTGGCCGGACGGCGACATCCTGTGGAAGATGGTGCAGGACTCGCGTGCCGACCTGTTCGGCGCCAGTCCCACCTACCAGGCCATCCTCGAGAAGAACGGCATCGTGCCGCGGATCCGCTTCGACCTGTCGAACCTGAAGACGGTGACACTGGCCGGCTCGCCGGTTTCGCCCGAATGCCAGCAGTGGTTCCACGACAACGTGAAGCGCGATGCCTGGGTGGTGCCGGGCTGCGGCGGCACGGACATCTGTTCCGGGTTCGTCGGCGGCGTGGTCACGCTGCCGCAGCGCGCCGGCGAGATGCAGGCGCGGTGCCTGGGCATCGCGGTGCACGTGATGGGCGAGAACGGCCACTTCGTGATCAACGAGGTGGGCGAGATGGTGGTGAGCCAGCCCGCGCCGTCGATGCCGGTGGGCTTCTGGAACGACCGCAACGACGAGCGCTTCACCGAAACCTACTTCGCCGACTTCCCCGGCATGTGGCGGCAGGGCGATTTCTACCTGATCAACGAGCGCGGCGGCGCCTACGTGCTGGGCCGTTCCGACGCCACGCTGAACCGCCACGGCATCCGCATCGGCACCTCGGAGATCTACCGCACCATCGGCCACGTGCCCGGCGTCGAGGACGGCCTGATCGTCAATCTGGACCTGCCGGGCGGCAAGTTCTTCATGCCGCTGTTCGTGAAGCTGTCGGATGACATGCAGCTCGACGAGGACATGAAGAAGCGCATCAATGAGCGCCTGCGCGCCGAGTACACGCCGCGCCACATCCCGGACAAGATCTACCAGGTGCCGGCGATTCCCTACACCATCAGCGGCAAGCGCATGGAAGTGCCGGTGCGGCGCATCCTCGCCGGCTATCCGCTCGCCAAGGCCGCCAACCGCGATGCGATGGCCAACCCCGCGGCGCTGGATTTCTTCATCGAGTACGCACGCACGCAGCACGACTACCGCATGTAACGCGGGCCTGGGGGGCTCATGGCGCAGGGCGAGACCATCCTGGTCGATGAGCTGATCGACCGGCAGCCCCTGACCGGGCGCAACTATTTCATCCTCGGGGTGCTGCTGCTGGCGCTGACCTGCGACGGCTTCGACCTGCAGCTGGTCGCCTTCGCGGCGCCGCGCATCGCCAAGGCCTGGGGCATCGCGCCCGAGGCGCTGAAGTTCGCGCAGGTGGCGAACCTGCTGGGCATGATGTTCGGCGCCATGCTGCTGGGCAACCTCGGGGATCGCCTCGGGCGCAAGCGCGTGATCGTCACCGGCACGCTGCTGTATGGCCTGACCGCGTTCGCCTGCCTGCTGGCGCACACGCCGCAGCAGCTCAGCCTCATCCGCTTCTGCACCGGGCTCGGACTCGGCGGGGTGCTGCCGAACGTGATCGCGCTGGCCGCCGAGATCTCGCCGGTCGCGCAGCGGGCGCGGCTCACCAGCATCCCAATCATCGGCATGTCGCTGGGCAGCGGGCTGCCGGCGGTGGTCGCGGCCTGGCTGGTGCCGCACTTCGGCTGGCAGGCGCTGTTCGTCGCCGGCGGCATCGTGCCCGTCGCGGTAGCGGTGACGGTGATGGCGCTGCTGCCCGAGTCGCTGCTGTTCCTGGTGTTCCGCGATGGCGATCGCGCCACCATCGCCGCGCGCGTGCGCGAGCTGGATCCGCGCGCGCCGGTGGACGCGAATTTCTCGCTGCGCGGCCGGTTGTCCGCCTCGCGTGGCAGCATCCCGGACCTGTTCGCCGGCTCGCTGAAATTCACCACGCCGCTGCTGTGGCTGATGTTCGCCTGCACGCTGCTGTCCATGCATTTCCTCAACAGCTGGATCTCGGTGATCCTCAACAAGGCGGGCCTGTCCGAGGTGCAGACCGCACTCACCAACGGCGCGCTGCACTGGGGCGGCACCGTGGCGGCGGTGGCGACGGTGTTCGTGCTCGGCCGCATGGGATTGCGCTGGGCGCTGCTGCTGCTGCTGCTGGGCTTCGCCGGCTGCCTCATCATCGCCACCACCGGCTTCGGTGCCGCGCCGCTGCTCACCACCGCGGTGTGCATGGCGGGCTTCGGCATCATCGGCTGCCAGGGCGTGCTCAACGCCGCGGCGGGGCTGGTGTACCCGGTTTCATGCCGGCCCACCGGGGCCGGCGCGGCGCTGGGCATCGGCCGCATCGGCTCGCTCAGCGGCCCGCTGGTCGGCGCCTGGGTGCTGGCGCAGGACTGGCCCAGCCAGCGCATGTTCTATGTGCCGCTGCTGCCGCTGGCCATCGCCGCCGCGGCGACGCTGCTGCTGATCGCGCGCGGCGTGCAGCTGCGCGGCGAGACTGCGGTCACCCGTTGACGCATGCGGCGCAACCAAGCGTGCCGCCATGCTTGACTCTTATATTCCACTGACGGTATATACGCCTCATGGAATCCACGTTCACCATCATTGCCGAACCCAGCCGGCGCGCCATCCTGCACCTGCTGGCCGCCAGCGAGAGCTCGGTGGGCGAAATCGGCCGCCGCCTGCGCCTGCCGCAGCCTTCGGTGTCCAAGCACCTGCGCGTGCTGCGCGAGGCCGGCTTCGTGCAGGCGCGCGGCGAGGCGCAGCGGCGGTTCTACCGGCTGCGGCCCGAGCCGCTGCGCGAACTGGACGCCTGGCTGGCGCCGTTCCGTCGCCACTGGTCCGCGCACGTGGATGCGCTGGAGCGCCATCTCGATCGCAGCAATCCGCCGCCACGCCGCCAGGGGAGAAGAAAATGAGCAGCCGTGACCAATACCGCCCCGGTGCGGCCACCGGCGCCAGCATCCGCAGGCACGGGGAAAACTGGACACTGATCGTCGTGCGCGAGCTGCGCCATCCGCCGGAAAAAGTGTGGGAGGCGCTGACCGACCCGGCGCAGTTGCGCGAGTGGGCGCCCTACGACGCGGATCGCAGTCTCGCCACGGTGGGCACGGTCACGCTCACCACGGTCGGGGCTGCCGCGAGCGCCTCCGCTCCGTCAGAGGTGACGCGTGCCGAGGCACCATGGCTGCTCGAGTACCGCTGGGGCGGCAATGAAATGCGCTGGCAGCTGGAACCACTGGGCACCGGCACGCGCCTGACACTGTGGCACAACATCGACCGGCGCTACATCGCCATGGGCGCGGCGGGCTGGCAGATCTGCCTGGACGTGCTCGGGCATCTGCTGGATGGCGATCCGCTCGGGCGCATCGTCGGCGGCGATGCCATGCGCTTCGAGTGGCCGCGGCTGCACGCCGAGTACCAGCAGCAGTTCGACAGCGGCTGATCAGAGCGACAGGCGCAGCGCCAGCTGCACGCTGTGCTCGACCGCGCGCGGCGTCTCGCCGAGCATGGCGCGCACGTTGTACGTGCTGTCGATGCGCAGCCATTCGGCGGCGAGCTGCACGTGCTCGCGCATGTCCCAGGTCCAGCCGAAGGTCAGCGCCTTGCCCGGATTGTGGCTGGCGTCCGGACCGGCATACTCGGCATCCTGGTGGGTGTTGAAACGGTCGTAGCGCACGGCGAGGCGCTGCTTGCCGAAGTTCTGTGCCGCCAGCACGAACCAGGTGTTGAAATCCCAGGTGTACAGTTCGTTGGCGCTGGCGCGTGTGGTGCCGTCCATCCATTGCGCGATCAGCGCGGTGCCGTGCTGGCCATCCCAGCGCGCCCCGGCGGTGTTGAAGCTGGTGTGCCAGGCGTAGTCGCTGATGGATTCCTTGCGCACCGCTGGGTCGGCGCGGTTGTCGTAATGCAGCGCGCGCAGTTCCAGCCCATCGTCGGCCTTCAGGTAGGCGCCCACGTGGTAGCCGGGCCGGTTGTCGATTTCCGTGAACAGCACGCGCTGCGTGGGACCGCCGAAGGCGAAGGTGCCGATGCGACCGAACAACGGCGTCTGGCGGTCGTTCAGCGAGAAGCCGCGCCAGGCGACGATCACGCCGGCTGGGTCGTTCCAGCCGAACACCGCCGCGTTGACGCCCCAGTCGAAGCGGCCGCCCTGCGCGATGCCCAGGTGATCGAGCTGGTAGCCCACGCCGATGGTGCGCAGCTCCTCGCCGACCCAGGTATTCAGCGCCGAGCTGTCGATGGTGTAGGGATTGCTCCAGCCGGAGGTGCGGTGCTCCAGCGAGATCGGCGGATAGAAGGCGCCGATCTTCAGGTTCGAACGCCAGGCCGAAGTGGGCACCGGCCGCCATTCGAGGTAACCCTCGGTGATGTCCACCGCGTTGTGGTCATGCAGGCTCCAGGCCGAAAGATCGATGTCCCCATGCCAGTTGCCGCCGATGCCGCCGCGCCAGGCCAGGCGCGCGCGGCCGAGCTGCACGCCGTCATCGTCGCCGTCATAGCGCAGCTTGCCGAGGCCGCCGTCCATGTAGCTGTCGCGGCCGTCGGAGTGCACCAGCCGCAGGTCGAGGCTGGCTTCGACCTCGGCGCGGGCGAGGCTCGTCACACAGGACACCAGCAGCACGGGCAACGCGACGGCAAGTGGATGTTTCATCAGTAGACATCCCAGTTCGGCGGAACCTGCGACTCGGTCCGCAGCTTCAGCTTCGTTGCGGTGCGCAGCGTGATATGCGTGCCCTCGGGCTTGACGGTGACGCGCTGCTCCAGCACCGGTGCCTGGCTGCGCGACAGCGGATGCCAGATGGTGAGCTGGTACTCGCCCGGCTCCACGTCCGGCGCGGACCAGCGCCCGTCGTGGTCGGCGCGCGCGTAATACTGTGCCTCGACGACGTAGACGTAGGCACGCATCAGGTCGTGGATGTTGCAGCCGAGCGTGACGATCCCCGGCACGTCGAAGATCACCGGCGGATTCGGATTGCCATGGTACAGGTCGAACTCGAAACGCTTGGCCGGCGAGAACGAATACACCTGGTGCGCCACCGAATCGGTATTCGGAAAGGAAACCTTCGAACCCACCGGAATCACCAGCACGTGGGGGGCAAACTGGCGCTTGATCTGGTCCATTACCGCGGGTACCGGTCTGGCCAGCGGACGGGCGGCATCGGTGCTGCGCAGCACGGCCACCACCCCCGCGGCGGGCCGGCCGTCGGCATCCAGGAACTGCATTTCGAACGGGGCGGCCGGGACGGCCGCGGCCCACAGCAGCAGAAGCGTATGGAATACGTGTCGCATTTTCACTAGTCGTGAGTCGCCCGCCAGCGCCCGGCGGATTAGATTGACGGCATTAATTAAAGCGCACGGCCATGCTCAGCTTTCGCAACCGGCTTCTCATCCTGCTGATCGGCCTCGTGGTCGGCGCCCAGACCGTGACGCTGTTCACGGCCTTGCCCCGCACCAGGGACAAGGAGCTCGAGCGTGCCGACGAGCAGCTGGTGAAGGGCGCGCGCATCGCACAGCGCCTGCTTGAGTACCGCGAGGGGCAGCTCGCCAACGCCGTCTCGGCGCTGAGCGCGGACTACGCCTTCCACAAGGCCATCGTCGATGCGAACCAGGCGGACGGATCCTCGGTGCAGGGCAAGCTGGCGCAGCGCACCGTGGCCTCGGCGCTGGGCAACCTGGCGCAGCGCGTGGGTGCCGACCTCACGCTGCTGCTCGACCTGGATGGCAATGTGACGCGGGGCGAGGGCACGGCGCCCATCGCCCCCGAGCTGGTCGCGGCCATTGCGGCGGCGAACGCTTCGGATGCAGACGGCGCGCAGTTCCTGGTGACGCCGGGCGCGGCCGGCAGCGGCAATACGGTCTACCAGGTGTTTACTTCACCGGTGCAGGCGCCCGATGAAATCGGACGGGTCGCGGTGGGTTTCATCGTCAACGACAAGCTGGCGCAGGACCTCAGCGGCCTCGTCGGCGTGCAGGTCGCGTTTCTCGCGGGTGATGCGGGCACGCATGTGGTGGCAAGCAGCCTGCAGACCCTGCAACGCGGCGCGCCCGCCCCGCAGGCTCCACCACGCGGCCGCTCCGCCGTCACGAGGATCGGCGCCAGGGATTTTCTCGGCACGGTGACGCACCTGAACCTGAAAGGCACGCCGGTGGACCTGGCGCTGTTCAAGTCCATGGATGAGGTCATGAAGCCGTACCGGGAGCTGGCGCTTAACTTCGGCATCATCATCGGGCTCACGCTGGCCATCACCGTCGTTGCCGGAATCTACCTCGGCGGCGGCGCGGCGCGGCCCGTGCAGCGGCTCGCCGCGGGCGCGGCACGCATCGCCGCGGGCGACTACTCGGAGCGCATCGACGGCTCTTCCGGCGGGCGCGAGCTGGCGAACCTGGCGCAGGCCTTCAACACCATGCAGAACGGCATCGCCGAACGCGAGAGCCGCCTGCTGCACCAGGCACGCCACGACGGCGCCACCGGGCTGCCGAACCGGCTGTTCGCCGAGGAATGGCTGGCGCAACGCCTCGCCGGGCTGCGCAACGACACGCAGGTCGGGGTGGTGCTGGTGGCCGTGACCAACCTGCGCGAAATCTCCGCCAGCCTCGGCTTCGACATGGCCGGCCAGCTCGTGCGGCACCTGGCGCGCACCATCGGCGGTTTCGCCGATGACAACAGCCTGGTGGCGCGGGTCGATGCCACGCACTTCATGGTGGCGGTGACGTCGCTGTCGGACAGCGGCATGGAGACGCTGCTGGCGGATGTGCGGCAGCGGGCCAGCCTGCCACTGGCCACCGCCGGCATCACGCTGCAGGCCGCCGTGGTGCTGGGCGCCGCGCTGGCACCGCGGCACGGGGATTCCGCCGGCGAACTGCTGCGCTGCGCGGAAGCGGCGCTCGAAACCGCCATCCAGCAGCAGCAGCCGCAGGCCCTGTTCGAGCGCGCCAGCGACGTGGCACAGCGGCGCGCGTTGCAGCTCGGCGCGGATCTCCCCGAGGCGCTCCGCTCAGGCCAGCTGTACCTGCAGTACCAGCCCAAGTTCCGCATCACCGACCGCATGCCGCGTGGCGTGGAGGCGTTGCTGCGCTGGCGCCACGCGGAGTTCGGCAATGTCTCGCCGGCCGAATTCATTCCCATCGCCGAGCGCACCGGCGCCTGCGGGCTGCTGACGCGCTGGGTGCTGCGCGCGGCGCTCGCGCAGCTCGCCGCCTGGCAGCGGCAGGGCATCCACATCGAGATGGCGGTCAATCTTTCCGCCGCCGACATCATCGATCCGGACATGCTGGAATTCATCCTCGGCGCACTGCGCGACGCGCGGCTCGCCACCAGCTCGCTGACGCTGGAAATCACCGAGAGCGTGCTGCTGCACGAGCCGGAGCTGGCCCGCCGCAACATGGAGCTGCTGCGCGTGGCCGGCGTGCGCTTCTCGATCGATGACTTCGGCACCGGCTATTCGTCACTGTCGCAGCTGCGCGAGCTGCCGGCGGACGAGCTGAAGATCGACCAGTCCTTCGTGCGCGTCATCACGCAGGGCGAGGAACATGTGGCCGTGATCCGCGCCATCGTGGATCTCGGACGCGGCCTGAGGTTGCGCACCGTGGCCGAAGGCGTGGAAGAGGAGGCGCAGTGGCGCCTGCTTGCCGAACTGGGCTGCGACTATGTGCAAGGTTACCTGACGGGACGGCCGCAGTCAGCGGAGGAGCTCACCCCGCAGCTGCGCGCGGCGCTGGATGGCGGTCCCGCGGCTGATTCACGCACGGCCTCGCTGCGCGTGCTGGAGCTGCGGCGGCGGGACTGAATTTCCGCAGCCTCGTCGAGCAGCCAGTCCTGCGCGGCGGCCAGCCGCAGGCGCACCACCGGCAGGGGCGTGTCCGCATCGAAGTCCAGCCACGCGAGCTGCTTTGCCACCAGGGTCTGCATCCGCTGGTGCTGCCCGGCGGAAAGCCGATGCGTGGCCGCACAGCGCGCGGCGCTGGCGCGGACCTGCAGCAGTTCCAGCCGCAGCCACTGCAGGCGGCCTTCAATGCAGGAGGTCACCCACGCCGCGCGCGCATCGCCCAGCAGCGGATGGATGCGCTCCAGCGCATCCCAGATCAGCGCCACCAGAACCAGGTAGGCACCATTGAAGCGGCCGTCGTGCTGCATGTGGCGCACTCAGCCGCGCGGGCGCAGTGAATGCCGGCCGAGTTCCAGACGATGGAGCCAGCTGCGCACCGGGCGCGACCAGGCGGTGCGCCAGCACGGTTGCCAGCGCCGGCCGGCCGGGCGCACTGCATCCGTGAAGTGCACCCGGCCAGGATCACCGGCCCGGCGATCCCTGTCTTCATGCCCTGTGATGTCTTGCACTCGCTGCATGCCGGGGAAGCTACGGATTGCGGATGACGCACCGGTTTCCCTTTGATCATGATGATGTGACAGCGCCTGCGCACAGGAAAGTTGCGAACAGGTGAAGGAGCGATGACGCTGCGAACACTGCGTGCCGGCACACAGCCCGCGCGCTGCGGCAGACTGCAACCACCCTGTAGCACACAGTGGATAGCGTGATGCGCCTCACACAGGGAGTCACATGATCATGGCCGCAGCACGCGAAGCAGTCGTGTCCTGTCTTTCCGAGCAGGAATGGAAGCGGTTCGCCGAACTGGAGACGCTGCACCACGCCGTGCAGGCGAGCCATGAGCGAGTGCTGCGCACGCTGGATGAGGCCATCAAGACCGACCGTGCGGACCTGATGATTGCGTGGAACCAGTATCGGGCGGTGGTGGCCGACCTGAGCCTGGTGAGCGAACGCATCGAATCCCTGAGACTGATGCTGCGCTGATTGCCGTGAAGCTGCTGTCAACACGCGCCTGCGCGAAACTCTGGAAACTGCAGGATTCCGTGCGCGAGGCGGCCGGTGACCGCAATCGCCTGCTGCGCGTGCTGTTGCATGCGCATGGCGCGCTGGCCGGCGAGGCGCAGCGCGAGATGTGGCTGGAGTTCTCCTGCGCGGACCAGGAGTACCGGTACGCGGTGACGAACCTGGCGCGGTTCTGCGAGAGCCATGGTGCGGCCATCGCCGACACCGCCGGCAAGGACTGGGTGCAGCACGAATCGAGGGACGAAAGTCCCGGGAGCAGAGGATGAAGAGCAGTTTGACCGGTGCCTGGACAGGCATGCTTCTCGTGACCGGGATGGTGGCGAGCGCCGCTCCGCAGGGCGCGCCGGACGCCGCGACACTGGCGACCATCAAGTCGCGGATCGAGACCGGCTTCCCCGATGTCCACGTGAAGCAGGTGCGCCCGGCGCCATGGGGCGCACTCTACGAGCTGGTCACCGATACCGAGCTCGCCTACACCACGGCGGATGCCGCCGTGATCTTCTCGGGCAACATCATCGACGTGCAGTCCAAGCGGAACCTCTCGCGGGAGCGTTTCAACGAACTGCGCGCCATCGACTGGAATTCGCTGCCGCTGGATCTTGCGGTCAAGATCGTTAAGGGCGATGGCAGCAGGCAGCTTGCCGTGTTCGAGGATCCGCTGTGCCCCTACTGCCAGCAGCTCGAGGCCCAGCTCAAGGACGTCACCAATGTCACGATCTACACCTTCCTGTTTCCACTGGAATCCCTGCATCCCGGTGCCACGGAAAAGGCGCGCCAGATATGGTGCTCTGCCGATCGCGCCGCCACCTGGACAGCCTGGATGCTCGGTCACGCCGCCACGCCCAGCGCCGCGGACTGCGACACCAGAGGGCTGACCGCGACGCGCGACCTGGGCGCCACGCTGAAGGTGGATTCGACCCCGACGCTGTTCTTCACCACCGGCCGGCGCGTGACGGGGGCGCTGGACAAGGACAGCCTCGAGCAGCAGCTCGGCGCCGCCCAGGCGCAGGGCGGCGGCGGCAAGGCAAAGGTCAGCGCAGCAACTGTTGCAGGCGCGCCAGCTCCACCTGGTTGACCACGATACCGAGCTTGCGGCCCGTCTCCTCGAGGTAGGCCTGTTGCACGTCCTGCGCGCGCTGCGCGCGCAGCGCCTCCTTCAGGCTGTCCTGCACTTCGGCCAGGGCCGGTGTCTTGCCGGACCGGACCTCGAGCAGCTTCACGAAGTGCAGGCCCTGCGCGGTCTTGATCGGTCCGGCGATTTCCCCGGGGCGCAGGCTCTTCAGTGCGGCGACCACCTCCGGAAGCAGCCGGTTTTCCGGCAGGAAGCCGAGGTCGCCGCCGTGCGCCGCGCTGGCCGCGTGATCGGAAAGGTCGCTGGCCAGCTTCTGGAAGTCGGCGCCCGTGACGGCGAGTTTCGCGGCGACATCGGCCGCCTTGCGCAGCGCGGCAGCGAGCTTCTGCGTGTCGGCGCCATCCGGCGCGGACACGAAGATCTGCGCCAGGTGATATTCCGGCGCGGTGGTCAGGCGTGCCTTGTTGGCATCGTAGGCGGCCTGCAGTTCCGCGGCGGAAGGGTAAGTGGCGGGCACCTGCGACTGGTCTGCGATCCACAAACGCAGCAGCGCCTCATCGTGCACGCTGTCCAGTTGCGCCTTGACCCCTGCCTGCCGTTCGAAACCGGCGGCCTGCGCTTCCTGCACGAGGGCGCGGCGCGCGATCTCGGCCCGCAGCAACTGCTCCAGTGCGGCGAGATCGCTGCCGGCGCTTTTGCGCGCGGCTTCCGGCAGTGCCGCCACGAGCTGGCGCACATCGGTGCTGCCGAGTTCGATGCCGCCGCCGCGCGCGATGACTTCGGGCGGAGCGGCGGCGCGCGCGGAGCCGGTCAGGACCAGCGTCGAGGCGCAGCAGAACAGGAAGGCAATGCTGCATTTCATGATGTTCGCTCGAGTGATGGTGTCGCGGCGGTAAAAGCCGACCGGCTGAGTAACCGCAATCCTCGCCAGTGTCAATGTGCAGCGTCACAGCGCTCCCGGAACTGCTCCGCAGGTCACAGGATGTTCACGGGACTGCCATCTTGCATTGGTGACATAGCCCCGCAGCAGAGGGCCCAAGGGACTGACGGCGGGCACCTTCTGTCGGCGAATGTCTTATGTCAAGTAACGGAACCTCTCAAGGGACACACCCATGAAGCTCATCAAGAACGCAATCAAGCTGGCGCTGGCCGGCACCGCCCTGGTCGGCGCGGCAGCCCATGCCGACCCCATCACCAACCTGCTCGGCAGCGGCGGCAACTACAACCCCAACGGAACCTCACTGGTCCTGTTCGCGACCGACACGAATGCTCGCTCGTCCGACGGCTATTTCTTCGTCGACCTGGGCATCAACTTCAACGACCTGCTGCCCCTGAGCTCGGTGACGGCGGCCACACCCGACAACAGCATCACCAATTTCCAGTTCACCGGCAACACCAGCGCCGCCATCAGCAGCTTCCAGACCTGGCTCAGCGGCCGCACCAGCACCAGCGGTGTCAAGTGGGGCATCCTCGCCGGTGCGGCGACGGGCGATGATGAGTCGGCTCTGGGCGGTTCCGGCCTCATGTTCACGGCGGTCACCACCTTCAACCCGTCCGGCACTTCACCGTTGACCAACACGAAGATCGGAAATGTCGACACGCTGAACAGCTTCTTCTCCTATCTGGACAACTCGCCGGGTAACGAGGCCGAGGATGGCGTGAGCAGCCTGTACGGCATGGATGACACCAGCGGTGTATCCGGCGGCGCCACGGCCGACAGCCTGTTTGCGGCAGGCGTAACGACCTGGGGGAACCTTGGATCCGCCCTGAATCTCTGGGCTTACGTGACCGACGGCAACAGCCCCAGTTCGAAAGCCAACCAGTACAAGAGCGCCCAGTTGACGCTCAGCGCTGATGGACTCCTGGTCGCGAATTCCGGCGGCACCGTACCGCTGCCCGCGGCCGTGTGGCTGTTCGGCAGTGGCCTGCTCGGCCTGGCCGGTGTGGGCCGCCGCAAGAAACTCGCCTGAACAAGAACCATCGCACAACCGAATTCATTCTGGAGTAAACGAGACATGCGCAACTCTTCGAAAGTCGCCTTCGCGGTAGCCAGCGCCATTGCCGGCACGCTCGCGGCAGGGCAGGCTTCCGCCACCGATTACAACATCTACATCACGGGCGCCAGCGCCCAGCGGGCATTCTGGACAGGCAAGTACCTGCAGAAGCTTTGCGGCGGCGGCGCCGGCGTCAGCCAGTTCGACACCAGTGGCAATCGCATCTCCGACGGCGTGGCCATCACGACCTTCGCCGCCAAGACCAACAACAATGGACCGGTGTCCGGAAACGCGGACCTCAAGGCATTTCGTTGCACCGGCACGGGTGCGAGCGATGCCACGATCGCCCTCAACGACACCCTGACCATGCACTACAGCGCGGAGATGGGTTCGGTGTGGGGCATCATGCCGGGCCTCTTTGCCGCGGGCCACGGGGGCTCCCAGACGCGGGAATTCCTGGAGCCGGGTACCGGCACGGGCTGCAGCTCGGCAGCGTCCAATGCCAGCACCGGCAGCACCCTCTACGGCTTCAGCCGCAACTGCCCCGGGACCGCGGAAGGCAGCTACTACAACGGCGAGGATCTGGTCTATCCGGATACTTCCGGTTTCTTCGCGCGCCACACGCCCGACATCATCGTGACGGACATCGAGCCCACCAAGTGGGCATTCGCCGACAACTGGCCCACCAACACCCCGGCCGGCCTGACCTGGCACACCGGCGTCCATACCTCCATTTTCGGGCCCACCCCCAGCCAGTCCGATCTGCAGGATGTAAAGGACTCGGGCGGCGCGGTCATCGGGCAGGTGTTCGCGGTGGTGCTGTCGACGCAGGGCAACTCGTTCACCATGCCGGGCAATCTCTCGATGACTTCGGCGAAGACCATCTTCCAGGGTCAGGCCCGCTACTGGGACGATCTGCCTGAACTGCACGGTGTATCCGGCGCCCACACCCAGATCAATCTGTGCCGGCGCGACCATGGTTCCGGTACGCAGACCTCGGCGTCGATCACGTTCACCGGCAAGGAATGCGGGCTGATCTTCAACCACGCCTTTGCGTCCACGGCCGACAAGGGTCGTCTCCTGTCCGTGCAGGAAAACACCACCGGTGGCGCGCTCGGCACCTGTGTGGCGAGTACCCCCAACTCGATCGGCATCATGAACGTCGCGGCCAGCTCCAACTGGACCGTGCCCACGATCGATGGCATCCAGCCGAATGCGCACAATGCCGCCTCCGGAGCGTGGCCGTACGCCTACGAAACCTGGGGTGCCAGGATTGCCGGCGATGGCGACCAGGGCATTGCCGACGCGATGATGGTCGACATCCTGTCCCGCGACAGCTTGCAGGATGCGCTCGGCGGAGAGGTCGGTTCGTTTGACTCGGCGGGTCACTTCGTGGTGACCGGTACTGCCAACATCAAGGGGTACTACGCCCTGCAGTCGGGCAACGACGTCTCGGTGGCCAACATCCAGGACAGCGGCATTCTTCCGGTGCAGGGCTTTGACCGCGCGGGCGAAAGCTGCAACGTGCCCACGTTCGACTTCTGATCAAACCGCGATAACAGAGCAGAAAAGCAAGAGCAAAAGCCCCGGCCCCCACCAATGGTGGGGGCCGGGTTCATTTTTTCAGACGGACAAGAACGGGCGCAGAACACTGGATTCCAGGTCGATGGTTTGCCTTCCTCGCAGCTCGAATTCCGTATTCTCCCTCTCGCTGGTCCTCGTTGCCCTGCTGGCAACGGGGCTGCCGCATGAAACATGGGCCGGCGAGGCGCCGGAAAGTACGGCAGCATCGTCCCAACCATTCGCGTTGCTGGAATTCCGCGTTCTGGGCAACAGCGTGCTGCAGCCAGCGGTGATCGAAACGGCGGTTTATCCGCACCTGGGGCCCGACCGGACTTTCGCCGACGTCGAGGCCGCGCGCGCGGATCTGGAAAGCGCCTATCGCGCCCGTGGTTTCGGCACGGTATTCGTCGACATTCCCGAACAGACGGTGCAATCCGATGGCGTGGTGCGACTGCGCGTCACCGAAGGACGGGTACGCCAGACGCACGTGCAGGGCGCGAGATACTTCTCCGGCCGCCAGATCCGCGCGGCGATTCCTGAGGCTGAAGCCGGCAATGTCCCGGCACTGCCGAAGCTGCAGGAGGAAATCTATGCGGTGAACGCCGCCAGCCCCGACCGCAGCATCACGCCGGTACTGAAGGCCGGACCCCGGCCGGGAACGATGGACCTGACGCTGGACGTGCAGGATGCGCTCCCCTTCCATGGCAGCGTCGAGGTGAACAACCAGTACACCGCGGGCACTTCCACGCTGCGCGCGCTGGCAGTGGCCAGTTACGACGATCTGTTCGGCCGGCTGGACAGCCTCGCCCTGCAATACCAGGTGGCGCCGCAGGAGCCCAGGCAGGTAGGGGTCATCGCGGCCTCCTATCTCGCACGCGTGGACGAGAACAACAGCCACCTGTCGCTTTCGTATGTGCATTCCTCCAGCGATCTCGCCGCGGTGGGTGCACTGGACATCATCGGCAAGGGCAGCATCTATGGCCTGCATTACATCCGGCCGCTGGTGGTCACCGCCGGGCAGCAATCGCAACTGTCGTTCGGTCTCGATTACAAGGACTTCGGCCAGGATGTGCGGCTGGATGAAGACAACACGCTCAGCACGCCGCTGCAGTATGCCAGCCTGGCGCTGGCCTACGACGCGACCTGGCGCCAGCCGGGACGCGTGTGGACCGCCTCGACCTCCATCGCTACCGGGCTGCTGGGCCTTGGCAGTGCGCGCCGCAAGTTCGCCGACAAATGCTTCGGTTGCCGCCCGGGCTTCCTGGTCCTGCGCGCCGATGGCACCGTGCGCCAGGATCTGCACGCGGGGTTCTTCGGACTGCTCGACCTGGGCGGCCAGTACACCCCCGACCCGGTCATCAGCAACGAGCAATTGTCCATCGGCGGGACCCGCAGCATCCGTGGCTATCTGGAGGCGGAGAGCCTGGGTGACATCGGCCTGCGTGGCGATGTCGAGCTGCACGCGCCGAACTATCTGCCGGCGGCAACGCGGATCACGGTCTCTCCCTACACTTTCTACGCGGCCGGCGTGACCAGCTACCAGCGCCCGCTGCCCGGGCAGGACCGTTCACAGACATTGCGGAGCTGGGGCCTGGGGTTGAATCTCGGTGGCTTCGGGTTTGTCTCCGGATCCCTGAGCTGGGCCTACCCGCTCGTCGATGGTCCCGCGACGGCACGTGGCGATGCGCGCTGGGAATTCGCGCTGCGCAGCTCATGGTGAATGCCAGGACCACACGCAGCATGATGCTGCTGGCCGCGGCGGCCGGCGCGGCCCTGGCGCCGCGTGACGCCGCGAACGCGGACCCGACACCGTGCGTGGCGGGCGCCTGTGGTCCGGCCGTCACGACATGGCTTTCCAGCGGCCAGGCCAGTGTCGTCACCGCCGGCCACGACGTCACCATCAACCAGCAGTCCGACAAGGCGATCCTGAACTGGTCGAATTTCGACGTCGCCGCGGATGGGCACGTGATCTTCAAGCAGCCTTCGTCCTCCGCGGTGGCATTGAACCGGATATTCCAGTCCAGCCCCAGCCAGATCCTCGGCGCCATCGAGGCCAACGGCCAGATCTACCTGATCAACCAGAATGGTTTCCTGTTCGGCTCGGGTTCGCGCGTCAACGTCGGCGGACTGCTGGCGTCCACGCTGAACATCACGGACGCGGATTTCAATGCCGGCCTGCTTGCCGCGATCACGCAGCGCCGCGCCGTGCTGAGCGCCGATGGAAGTTCACTGCCCGCGGCCATCGAGGTCGACGCGGACGCGCAGATTTCCACGCGCGCGCCGGACGAACGCATCCTGCTCGCGGCTCCGAGTGTGAGCAATGCCGGGCTGCTGTCCGCCCCCGACGGACAGGTGCTGCTGGCCGCGGGCCAGAAGCTCTATCTGCAGGCCAGCACGGATCCGACGCTGCGCGGCCTGCTGGTGGAAGTTGACGGCGGCGGGCAGGTGCTGAACCAGTCCACCGGAGAAGTGCGCGCCGATCGCGGCAACGTCACCATGCTCGGCCTGGCTGTCAACCAGAACGGCCGCGTCTCCGCCACCACCAGTACCAGCGTGAACGGGTCGATCCGGCTGCTGGCGCGTGATACCACGCAGCTTGCCGCGGTCTCGGGCCACCAGGTGCAGATGACGGCGACCCACAATGGCACCGTAACGCTGGGAAACGGCAGCCTGACCAGCGTGCTGCCTGATCCCGACGACAAGACCACGGTGGCGGACGCGCAGGCGCAGCCCGCCTCCACCGTGGAACTGTTCGGACAGAGACTGCTGCTGCAAGGCGGCAGCCAGGTCGTGGCGCCCGGCGGCCAGCTGACCGCAACCGCGGCACTCAGCCAGTCAGGAGGCGCGGGCCAACCCGGCATTCACCTCGATGATGGCGCGCTGATCGATCTTTCAGGCAGCGACACCAGCGTTCCGGTCACCCGCAACCTGGTGAGTGTGGAACTGCGTTCCAACGAGCTGGCGGATGCGCCGCTGCAGCGTGACGGGCCATTGCGCGGCGCCACCGTGGTGGTCGATGCGCGGGTCGGAACACCGCTGGCCAACATCAGCGGCTACCTCGGGTTGACGCAGCGTTCGGTGCAGGAGCGCACCAGCGCCGGCGGTAACGCATCCTTTCAATCGGATGGCGACCTCGTCATTGCCAGCGGCGCGACCGTGGATGTCTCCGGTGGCGTGCTCACCTACACGCCGGGCCTGATGCAGACCTCGCAGCTCATCCGTGCCGATGGCCAGCTGGTGGATATCGGCAATGCCAGCCCGGACGATGCCTACCTCGGCGTCTACAACCCGACCTTCCGCAAGACATTCGATCGCTGGGGCGTGGTGCAGCTCATACCGGCATCGGGCATCGCGCATGATGATCCGGGTTATGTGCAGGGAGCAGCGGCCGGCAGCCTGCAGTTCCTGGCGCCCGACATGCTGCTGGCCGGAACCTTTCTCGGCCACGCCACCAATGGCGTCTACCAGCGCACCGCCTCGAGCATCGCGGCCGGTGGCCAGTTCACTGTCGGCATCGACCCTTCCGCCACCCACACTTATTCCAGCCCTGCCATCACGCTGGCCAATGGTGCGCCGCTGGTCACCATCGGGGATACCGCCAACCTGCCTGCGGGAATGAGCCTGAGCCTGTCGGCCGATTTCATGCGCTCCGGCGGTTTCTCGCGCATCACGCTGAACAGTGACTACGGCATCACGCTGCCGGCGGGGGTCGACCTGCAGGTCGTTCCCGGCGGCTCGCTGAGCCTGGTCGCGCCGGGCATCCATGTGGATGGTTCGATCGACGCGCCCGCCGGTGACATTGCGCTGCGTGCGGTCGAAACCACGCTGGCGCCCGCCAGTCCCGTGCCACCGCGCGGGATCTTCGTGGGTGCCGGTGCCCAGCTCACTGCCGACGGCATGTGGACCAACGATGCACTGGTGCCCGGCCAGACTCCGACCGGACTGGTGCTGCCCGACGCCGGCAGCATCACGCTGACCCAGTCGGTGGCCGGCGGCACGCTGGCCATCGGCGATGCCGTCGGGCTGCATGCCAGCGGCGGCGCCTGGCTCAATCAGAAATCGCAGCTGACGGGCGGTGCGGGCGGAACCATAGGCATCATCAGCGATACCGGCAGTGCACTGCCGGGCGGCAGCCTCATGCTGGGGTCAGGGCTCGCCGTGGACGGGTTCGGGGTGCAGGGCGCGGCGGGCGGAACCTTCGCGTTGCAGGCGCCCCGCCTGGTGATTCGCGGGAATGCGGGGCCGGGACTGCCGCAACAAATGGTGAGCGGCGATGTCGCCACGGGCGGCGTGCTGGAGGTGGGCACCTCGCTGTTCAGTGACAACGGATTCTCCACCTTCAGTCTCACCGCCGATGGAGCGCGGCTGACGAACGATGCGGCCGGCAGCATCCTGACCATCAACGATGCCTTCAATGTGGATACGCTGACGCGCTATCTCGATGCGCAGGGGGCGGCGCAGCCTTCGCAGCGCGGGCTGGCGTCCTTCTCCGTCACGCGCCTGCCGCCGGCGGAACTGCGGGGCCCGACCAATCTGCAGTTTGTCGCCAGGACCGGCAATGCCTCGAACCTGGCCATGATCGGAGGTCTCCTGGTGGATGAGTCGGCCGCGATCACGGCTAGCGCGGATTCAAGCCTGGCATTCGCCACTTCTGGAAATCTGGATTTCAACGGCAGCGTTCTGGCGCCCGCGGGCGCGGTGAAACTCACCGTGCAGAGTCCCTCCACCACCACGGATCCGGGCTTCGTCCCGGGCCAGCATCTGCAGCTCGGATCCTCCGCCGCGATCGACGTGTCAGGCACGGCGATACTGCAGCCGAACGACGCCGGACTGCTGCAGGGCAAAGTCCTGGACGCAGGTTCGGTCGAACTGACGGCGCTGCGCGGCTCGGTGATCACACAGCCCGGCTCCCGCATCGACATTTCCGGTACCCAGGCTGCGCTCGATCTGCCGGTCACGCGTCCCTCTGCGGGGATGCAGCGAACCACGATCGCGAGCGCGGCCGGGTCACTCGCCGTGCTGGCGGCGGAGTCGGCGTCACTGTTGGGCAGCATCGAAGCCTACGGTGGCAGAGGCGATACGGGCACGGCAGCAGGTGGCACGCTGCAGTTGAGCCTTTCCAGGCAGCTCGCGGGAGTGGCCACGGACACGACCGGCAATTATCCCGCCGCTCCCCGCACCATCCGGCTCACATCGGCACAGCCGACGCTGCTCGCGGACAATACCGGCCTGGCGGTGCTGAATCCGCAACAGCTTGCCGCCAGCGGATTCGAATCACTGGCGCTGCTCGCCGATGACCAGATCCAGCTCGAGGCCGGCGTCGACGTGTCGATGAACCGCCAGCTCGTGCTGCAGTCCCCGGTGCTCGCGCTGACCGGTTCCGGATCCAGTGACCTGCGCGCGCCTTATGTGGCGCTCGGATCCGGTCTGCAGATTCAAGCCGGCGGCAGCGCGCTCAGTGGCAGCGGGGAACTGCAGGTCGATGCGGATTCGATCGACCTGGTCGGCTTTCTCAACCTGCGGGGTTTGCACACGGCCACGCTGAACAGCAGCGGGCAGATCAACCTGCTTGGCGATGACGGACGGCTTGCCACGGACGTGAACACCAGTCTCGGCGGGCTGAACATCGCAGGCGATCTGGCCATGAATGCAGCCCGGATCGTTCCGGGTACCGGCGTGGATTTCACCGTCACAGCCGCCGGTGGAACCGCCAACTCGGTGCGTATCGGGCAGACTGCCGCGCTCGGCGGCGCGCCTCTGTCGGTGGCCGGATCGGTGACCATCAACGCAGATTCCATCGAGCAGGGCGGCACGCTGTGGGCGCCGTTCGGGCAGATCGCGCTGAATGCCGTGAACACGCTGTCGTTCGCAGCGGGCAGCACCACCAGCGTCAGCGCCGCCGGCGCGATCCTGCCTTATGGCCGGGTCGATGAGGGCAGCACCACTTCCTGGGTGTACGGCATCAACGCGGCGAACGCCAGTGAGGTGGCGGGTGTTCCGGCCCGTGCTATTTCCGTGTCCGCCGGCCAGGTGACGATGGCTCCCGGTGCAACCATCGACGTATCCGGTGGCGGAGATGTGTATGCCGCGCTGTGGACCCCGGGCACTGGCGGCTCGCGCGACGTGCTGGCAGCCGGCGCGGTACCGGGACTCTACGCCGTGTTGCCGTCTCTCGGCGGCACTTATGCTCCCTATGATCCGCTGATGCATGAAGGGTCGGATCTGCGGCCGGGCGACAGTGTTTATCTGGCCGGCGGCGGTGGTCTGGCCGCGGGCTTCTATGCCTTGCTGCCCGCCCGCTACGCCCTGCTGCCTGGGGCATATCTGGTGCAGGCCGTGCCTGGGTATACGGACATCCAGCCCGGCGTCACGGTGACATCCGTACCCGGAGCAACCGTGGTGGCGGGATACCGTACCACGGGTACGAGCGGCATCGACGGCGGCAGATACGGCGGCTACCTGATCCAGCCAGGCAGCTATGCGCATCAGCTTGCGGATTACACCGACGAGCTGGGATCGGAATTTTTCGCCAGCGCCGGCGGCAGCGGCAATGGCTCCCTGCTGCCGCCTTCCCTGCCGGCCGACGCCGGCTCCCTTTCCATCCAGGTCGACGATTTCCTGGACGCCCGCGGCATCGTCAAGACAGCCGGCGCCGTGGGCGCCAGGAATGCCACCATCAGCATCGCGGCGACGGACCTGCAGATCGATGCCGGACAGGCGGCGGCGCCGACGGACGGCAGCGCCCATCTCGCGGACACGGTGCTGGATTCCTGGAATCCGGGCACGCTGCTGCTGGGCGGCACGCTCGATTCCAGCGGCAATGTGCAGGTGATTTCCGATACGGTCTCCGTCGCTGCGGGGAGCCACCTGCTGGCGAACGAACTGCTGTTGACTGGTGCGCAGGGTGTCTCCGTGCAGGATGGGGCGCAATTGCGCACGCCTTCACGCACTTCGACGGCGGACGGCATCGAGCAGGCGACGGTATCCCTCGTCGGCGCCAGGGCGGCTGGCGCGGCCGTGCTCGGAATCTCGGATCTCGACTATCTTGTGGCCAGCCGGCCGGCCGGTGGCGCAGCCGTTGGCACCATCGGCGTCGCTTCCGGCGCCACGATCGAATCGCACGGTTCGATCCTCATCGACGCGCCGGGCGGTGCCGTCGTTCCGGGCCAGGCGATGATTGGCGACGGCGCTCGCTGGTCCCTGGGCGCGGATCGCGTGGTATTCGGCGGTGGCGGATCCCAGGCCGGCGCAATGGTCATCGACGCGGATCTGTCCGATGAACTGAACCAGGGCGTTTCGCTGCGCATCGCGGCGAACTCCAGCATCGACTTGCTGGCGCCGACCCGGATCGCCGCGACTGCGGGACGCCTGCAGCAGATCGATCTGCAGACGCCGCTGCTGCGGAATCTCGCCGGCGCCGCAACGTCGAGTTTCGATGCCGACCTGATCACGCTGGGCAGCCCCGCCAGCAGTCCCGCGGCGCTGTCCGCGGGTGGCGGTCAGCTTGAGCTGTCCGCCGCGCGAATCGAAATCGGTCCGGGGTCGCTGGCCCTGTCGGGATTTGCCTCGACCCTCGTGCAGGGCACCACCGCCGTCGTGGGTTCCGGGTCGGGATCCCTGGTGTCCTCCGGAAACATGCGGATCAGCACGCCGGTACTCACCACCGATGATGGCGCCACCACGACGATTGCCGCGCCGGATGGTTCGCTGGTCACGCAGGCCATGGCCGCGGCGGGCGCTGCCGGCGAAGACGTCGATGCGGGGATCGGCGGCACGCTGACGCTTTCCGGTTCGACGGTGGACGCCGGCTCCGATGTCCTGCTGCCTTCGGGGGCATTGACGCTCGATGCGGCCACTGCGCTGGCAGTGCGTAACGGCGCCACGTTCGACGTCGGCGGTGTGCACCCTGCATTTGCGGCACGGGGCTCACCCGCAGGCTCGATCGTGCTGCACTCCGGCGGGGACATCACCCTGGAAAGCGGCTCGGTACTGCGCGTGAGCGGTTCGACCGATGCCGACGCCGGCGACATCGGGATATCCGCCGGCGGCAATGCCAGTCTGGCCGCGACCTTTGCCGGCGCGGATTCCGGCAGCACGGCATCGAGCGCGGCGATCTCCATTCAGGCGGCGCAGATTTCCGGCCTGGATGCCCTGAACCTGCAACTGGAGAAATCCGGTTTCGCACGCGAGCGGGACTACGAGGTGTTGCAGGGGAATCTGGTACTGGGTTCCCCGATCACCTCACGCAGCGTCGCGTTGACGGCAGATGCCGGGTCGCTGCAACTGTCGGGCCGCATCGATGCGTCGGGCGTCGGCGATCCCGGCCAGATCCGCCTGGCGGCGCGCGACAACGTGCAGATCGCCGACGGCGCGGCGCTGCTCGCCAACGCCGGTTCGCCGCAAACGCGCGGCGGATCGATCGAAGTGCGCAGCACCCAGGGACGAGTGAGCATCGGCGCGGGGGTACAGCTCTCCGCCACGGCCGCCGACTCCTCCGGGCATCTGGTGCTCAGCGCGCCGGTCACCTCCACCGGCACGGACGCGCAGATCGACGTCGCCGCGAACCTGTCGGGGCTGGGCTCCGTCGTGATCGCGCCGCTCCTGCAGTATGGTCTCAGCGCACAACCCACCGCGACGCAGCTCACGACCATCCGCAGCAGCGTCGGCACCTACATGGCCACGGCGCCTGCAACGATTCTCGGTCGCCTCGGCCTGGCCGCGGCGTCAAACGTGGTGATGCGGCCATCACTGGACCTGACCCAGGCCAGCGGCGACCTGACGCTGGGCGCGATCGACCTGACGACATGGCGCTTCGGCGGCCAGGCCGCCGACATCACCTTCCGCGCGCGCGGCAACATCACCCTCACGGGAACGATCTCCGACGGCTTCAGCGTCGCGGCCGCGAACGACAATACCTGTCCCGGTTGCATCGATCTGCTGTCCGGGCCCGCTTCCGGCCTGGGGTTTGTCGCCGGTGCGGATTTCTCCAGCGTGCGCCGCGGCGCTACCGTGAGTTCCGCGGCGGCGGACCTGACGCTCAATGCCGGGACGGTGGTGCGCACCGGCGCAGCAGATGTGCTGCTCGCGGCGGCGCGGGACATCAAGTTCAACACCGGCAGCGTCTACACAGGCGGCCGGGCCGCGGCGGACAGCGGCGTCGCCTCCAGGGTCAGAACGACGTATCCCGATGCCGATTCTTCCATTGAGGTTGTGGCGGGCCGTGACATCGTGGCCACGCCAGTGACCCGCTCCATCGCTGCGTGGCAACAGCGCTCCGGCGTTTCCAATGCCTCGTGGGGGGTCAATTTCAACCAGTTCAACTGGTCGGTGGGCGCGCTCGGCGGCGGGGATGTGCGGCTGCGCGCCGGCCGCGATGTACTCAATGTCAGTGCCGCCGTGGCAGACAGCGCCAGGGTGGATGCATCCGGCAACCGGCAACACTTCGGTGGCGGTAACCTCGAGATCGACGCCGGCCGCAATATCGGCACCGCCTACACCTACGTGGGCAGCGGAACCGGCCGGCTGACGGCAGAGGGCGCCATCACCAGCGCCCGCACCATCACCGCGGGCGCGGCCCTGGGCAGCCTGCTGGGAGCCGGCGATGCCAGCTATGTCGTTCGTGCGCGGGGCGATGTGCTGCTGGAGGGCGTGGTGCCGGGAGATCTGCTGACTCCCACTGCCGGCCCTACGTCCGGCGTACCGTATTTCGTCCGCTATTCCCCGGACTCGCTGCTGGACGTGAGCAGCAGCGGCGGCAACGTGGAAGTGTTCTCGGGTCACCTTTCGTCCTTCGTGGTCAGCAGCCTTCCCTCGAATGCGGTTTCCTATGAGCCCGCCAACCTCCGGTTCGCCGCCTATGCGGGCGATGTCAGGCTTACCGGAGCACCGGTGTATGCATTTCCCTCCGACGACGGGCAGATCGAGATTTCCGCGGCACGGGATATTCTCGGCAATGGCCGGGCAGTGACCTTGCTGGATTCGGACGCCGCGCTGATTCCCACCCCCTCGCATCCGGCGAGCGCGGCTTCCACCGCGACGGGGCTGCTGAATGGGGGCAGCAGCAATCCCGCCTCGAGCGTGGCCCTGCGGCACCAGCAGGATTCGACTCCCGTCTTCATTTCCGCGGGCCGGGACATTGTCGGCGGAAGGTTCTCGCTGGCCAAGCCGGCCACCATTCTCGCCGGCCGGGATATCGTCGGCTTGCAGTTTGCGGGACAGAATCTGAACCCGGAAGACATGACGCTGATCAGCGCGGGGCGGGACATCTCGTACCCGGACAATCTCAACGCCGCGCTTTCACTCCTGCTCGCCGGTCCGGGACAACTGACCATGATTGCGGGCCGGGACATCAATCTCGGCGTATCGGCCGGTGTCACGACCATCGGCAACATCGCGAACGGCAACCTGCCCGAGAGCGGTGCGGACGTCACGATGCTGGCGGGGCTCGGAGCGCCACTAGGCATCCGGGCAAGCAACAGTACGGCCGCGGATTTCCTGACGACAGTGGTCGAGCCTTCAGCCGACTACCGCAGCCGGCTGATCCAGTACGTGCAGACCGTGACCGGCCAGCCGGTTGCCGATTTCGACGCGGCCGAGAACCTGTTCCGCAGCCTTGGCTACGCCAGACAGGTGCCGCTGGCCGGCTACATCCTGATGCAGGAACTGGTCAAGGCCGGGCGCGAGGTGAATGCGGATCCGACCAAGGACTATTCACGCGGCTTCGCGGCCATCGACGCGCTGTTTCCCGGCAGCAGGCCCGCCAGCGGCCCGAGCCCCTTCACCGGCGACCTGTCGCTGGCGTTCAGCCGCATCTACTCCCTGGATGGTGGCACGATCGAACTGCTGGTGCCGGGTGGACGCATCGACGTGGGCCTGGCCAACCCGCCGGCTCTGCTGACTTCCACCACCGGCCTGAATCGCACTCCGTCGCAACTCGGCATCGTGGCGCAGCGTACCGGCGATGTGCTGATGTTTGCCCGTGACGACGTTCTCGTGAACCAGTCGCGCGTGTTCACGCTCTATGGCGGTGACATCGCCATCTGGTCCTCGCAGGGCAATATCGACGCGGGACGCGGCGCGAAATCCAGCATCTCGGCGCCGCCGCCGGTGGTCGTGGTGGACAATTCGGGCAACATCTCCCTGGACGCCTCGGCATCCATCGCGGGCAGCGGCATCCGCACCATCCGCAGTTCGCCCGAGGTCACGCCCGGGGACGTCGACCTGATCGCGCCGGCCGGCTTCGTCAATGCGGGTGACGCGGGTATCGGCTCCGCCGGCAACCTGAACATCGCCGCGCAGCAGGTACTGGGCCTGGACAACATCCAGGTGGGTGGCGCATCCACGGGCGTGCCGCCGGAGGTCAGCGGGCTCGGCGCATCGTTGTCGGGCGTCACCGCCGCGGCGGGCAGCTCGACCAATGCCGCGACCTCCAGTACCACCACGTCGCAGCAGTCCGCGACACCCGCGCCGCTGGCCCAGACGGCGCTTTCCTGGCTCGAAGTGTTCGTGCAGGGCCTGGGCGAGGAGGACTGCAGTCCGAACGACATGGAATGCCTCAAGCGGCAGAAGCTGTCGAAGTAGCAGAGCAGGAAAGTCCCTCATCGAGACCGGACCGGTACCGGTTTCATTCGGTGTGAGCCCATGACACAGCAGCCGACCGCAGCATTGATCGACAGGGCCTGGCGCCTGCATCAGGGCGGACGCCTGCCCGAGGCCGAGGCAATCTGTCAGCAGGTGCTGGTGAGGGATCCGCAACACGTGGATGCGCTGCACCTGCTGGGAATCGCGCGCCTGCAGCGTGGCGATCCCCGCGCGGCACTGGGCCTCATCGATCGCGCGCTGCTGCGGGATGGCGGCAATATCCAGGCGCTGCTCCAGCGCGGCATCGTGTTGCGGGCATTGGGGGAGCAGCAGCGCGCGCTGCAGGATTTCCAGAATGTGCTCAACATCCGCAGCGACTCCCTGGATGCATTGAACAACATCGGGTCGCTGCTCCGCGAAATGCAGCGTCCACTGGATGCGCTGCAGTACTTCGATCGCGCGCTGCAGCTCCGGCCCGACCACGCGCGGAGCTGCAACAATCGTGGCAACGCGCTGCGCGACCTGAAGCGGCTGGAGGAAGCCCTCGAGTGCTTCGATCAAGCCATCCTGCTGCAACCCGACCTGGCGGAGGCGCACAGCAACCGCTGCACCGTCCTGCTCGACATGGGGCGCCCGGGGGATGCGCTGGGCAGCGCGCGGCGCGCACTGGATCTCAAGCCCGGCCTGCCCGGTGCCCTGAACAACATGAGCAATGCGTGTCTGGCGCTCGGACAACTCGAAGAAGCGCTGGCCTGCGCCGAGCGCGCCTGCAGTGCCGCTCCGCATGCCCTGCGCTTCCAGCTGTCCCGCGCCCAGGCACTGCTCACGCTGCATCGCGCGCAGGATGCCATCCGCTGTTGTGACGCAATCCTGCAGCGGGAGCCGGACAACTTCGAGGCGCTCAACAACCGCTGCGTCGGGCAGCTCCAGTTGCGCGATTTTCACGGCGCTCTGGCGAGCGCCGCACGCCTGCTGAGCCTGGCGCCCGATTACCCCGCAGCGTTGCACAACGCCAGCACGGCCTGCATGGAACTGGATCTTCCCGACGAGGCCATCCGGCATCTGCGCCGGCTCAACCAGGTGGCGCCCGACTACGACTACGCACCGGGCCTTCTCTTCCACACCATGCGGCAGATCTGCGCGGGCTGGCCGGACCACGCCGCCACGATCGAGAGTCTGGAACATGCGGTGCTGCAGGGCCGGCATGTGGACACGCCGGCGCATTTCCTCGCGGTTTCCGACTCACCCGCCGCGCAGCTGCAATGCGCGCGCGCCTACGTGCAGCGGACCATCAAGCCCGGCAGAAGGCTGGCGCCGCCCCGTCCCGCCAGCCAGCACGCCAGGCTGCGCGTTGCCTACCTTTCCGGCGATTTCGGCGACCATCCAGTGGCGCAGCTGTCCGTGGGCCTGTTCGAGCGGCATGACCGCTCCCGTTTCGAGGTATTCGGCATCTCGCTGCAGCCGCGGCTGCAGACTCCGCTGCGCCGGCGCCTGCAACAGGCTTTCGAGCACTTCGAGGAAGCCGGTGCGCTGGGCGATACCGATATCGCGGCGCTGCTGCGGGACCGGGAGATCGACATCGCGGTGGACATGGGTGGCCACACGCAGGGTTCGAGACCACGCGTGTTCGCGCTGCGGCCGGCGCCCGTGCAGGTCAACTTCCTCGGCTACGCCGGCACCACCGGTGCGGAGTACATGGATTACATCCTGGCCGACTCCGTGGTCATCCCGGCGGGGGAGGAGCAGCACTACGCGGAGCAGGTCGTGCGGCTTCCCTGCTTCCTGCCTGCGGATGATCGGCGGGCCGTGGACCCGGTGACCCCGCCGCGTGCCGCGGAAGGGCTGCCGGAAGACGGCTTCGTGTTCTGCGCCTTCAATGCCAGCTACAAGATCACGCCGGAAGTCTTCACCACCTGGATGCAGCTGCTGCGCGAGGTTCCGGCAAGCGTGCTGTGGCTGCGGCACATCAGCGATGCGGCGGATGCCAACCTGCGCAGTGCTGCGCTGACGGCCGGAATTGCGGCCGGGCGACTGGTGTTCGCGGCGCGGGCGGATTCCCCGGACAGGCACCTGGCCCGGCAGCGCCTGGCTGACCTGTTCCTGGACACGCTGCCGTACAACGCGCACTCGACGGCTTCCGACGCGCTGTGGGTCGGCCTGCCGGTGCTGACACGACGTGGGAGAAGTTTTGCCGCGCGCGTCGCGGCAAGCCTGCTGCTGTCACTCGGCCTGCCCGAGCTCGTGACCGAGTCGCCGCAGGACTACCATCGCATGGCGTTGCGGCTCGCCACGGACCGGCAGCTGCTGCGGGATCTGCGCGCGAGGCTGGAATCACAGCGGCGGGACAGCCCGGTGTTCAATACCGGCGGCTACTGCCGGCGGCTCGAGGCCGCATATCGGGAGATGTGGCGCAGGTGCGGGACCGGAGAGGGGCCGGGCGCCTTCAGCCTGTCCGCGTGAGTTTCCGGCTCAGCCCGGCGATCTCACGGTCACCTGGATTTCCCTGCCATCGCGCTGGATCGTCAGCGTGGCCGAGCTGGATTTGCGCAGCATGTTCAGACCGCCCCGGCTGCCATCGACCGGTGCACCATTGACCGCGGTGACCACATCGCCGGGCTGAAGTCCCAAATCGAGGAATTCCTTCATGCCCTGCTGGCCGTTCACCGGAAACAGCCGCACGCCAGCGCCGCGACCGGCGTGGCTGCGGCTGGACACCGGCTGCGCGTTCATGACGGATTCCAGCGACTTCGTCGCGCCGATGTTCATCGGGTCCGGCCTATTGCCCGCCACCGTAACCGCGACCGCGGGCGCATCGGTGCCGATCGGTTCACCGGCGAGGTTCGCGAGCGTCAAGGTCTGCAGGACGCCATTGCGCTCCACGACCACCCGGTCCGCATAAACTGCGTGCAGGATGGTGTTCGGGCCGATCTCGGAACCCACCTGGTACACCGCGAGGCTGTCGGCCTTCTGCCCGAGAAATGCCCAGCCGCCGGCATCCCCGGTGTACAGGACTCCGCCCAGTATCAGGTCGCGCAACGGCGGCAGGTCCGCCGCGATGGCAGCGCCTGCACCGAAGAGATGGGCCGCGAGGATCCGCTGCAGGTTCTGCACGGAGGCAGTCCGGACGGCAGCACCTGGCCTTGCGTGTGCATCGTGGCCAGCCGGCGGCAGCGGAGACAGCATTGCCACGTGTGCCGTCCGCAGCAGTTCCACGGCGATTCCCGCGATCAGCAGCAATGCGATCGTGGTCGGCGCCACGCGCAGCAGTCCGTCGCGTCGCGCAATGGCGCGCAGTCCTGCAAGGCCGCGATGGATGAAGAAGCGGATATTCATGGTGAAGATGGCGGTGCCATGGAAATGCCAGCTCGGCATTGTCACGCCGCGACCGGCCCATTGCCACACGCGGCAGTCGCCGGCATGACTGCATTCGCCGCACGCGATGTATGCAGAAAATCGCAACAAAAGCGTCATGTGCCCTGAGTAGGCTGCCTGCGCGGCCCTATCCATTGACGACTTGGGGCGGCGCCAGCCCGTCGGAGATCATCCATGCATCGTTTGAGTGTGCGTGTCGCTTCGGTTTTGTTCCTGTTCTCGAGCCTGCTCGCGGCACCCTGCGCCAATGCGTGGTGGAACGACGGCTGGTCATATCGCAAGGAGCTGACACTGGATCTGTCCGCGGCCGGCGCGAACATTCCGGCCAACGCCACCGATGTGCCGGTGCTGGTGCGGCTCAGCATCGCCAATTTTCCCTACTTCGCGGACGCGAAAGCGGATGGCGCGGACCTGCGCTTCATCGCCGCCGACGACAAGACGCCGCTGAAATTCCACATCGAGAAGTTCGACGCCCAGGCGCAGATCGCGCTGTTGTGGGTGCGGGTGCCGCAGGTCACCGGCGGCATGAACGCCGACAAGTTCTACCTGTACTACGGCAACAAGCAGGCGACGGCGGCGGCCGATGCGGCGGGCACCTACGATTCCAGCCAGGCGCTGGTCTATCACTTCGCAGCGGCCGCGCCGGCGGCGCAGGATTCCACCGGCTTCAAGAACGAACCGCAGAACCTGTCCGCCATGGCCGAACCAGCCTCGCTGATCGGCGCCGGCCTGCGCTTCGACGGCACGCATTCATTCACCGTGCCGGCGGCGCCGGCACTGCAGGTCGTGCCGGCGCAGGGCTACACGATTTCGGCCTGGCTGCGCACCGATGGCGCGCAGCGCCAGGCCACGGTCGCGATGATCCAGGAAGGTGGCCGCGCGCTGGCGCTCGGCATCGATGGCGAACGGGCATTTGCGATCTGGCGTGACGGCGGCCGCGAGGTGCGTGTGGCACAACCCGGCGGTTCGGTTGCCGGCGACTGGCACCACCTGGCCCTGCGCGCCGCCAATGGCCAGTTGAGCCTGCTGGTCGATGGCACGCAGGTGGCGCAGCAGGCTGTGGCGCTGCAGCCGGTCAACGGCGCGCTCACGGTCGGTGGCTCGGCCGGCGCCTTCTACCGCGGCGAAATGGACGAGCTGCAGGTGGCCAGCGTTGGCCGCAGCGATGCCTGGCTGCGTGCCGCGGCCGCCAGCCAGGGCATGGTGGCGCCGCTGCTGGTATACGGCGGCGATTCGCAGAAGGACAGCGGCGGAGAAAGCCATTCGTACTTCGCCAGCACGCTGCGCAATGTCACCGTGGACGGCTGGGTGATCATCGGCACGCTGGCCGTGATGTTCCTCGCCGCGGTGCTGATCATGATCGGCAAGCTGCTGTTCCTGAATCGCGTGGCGGGCGGCAACCAGCGCTTCCTCACGGAGTTCTACCGCCTGCGCAGCGACCCGGCGGCGCTGGAACGCAGCGAGGGCGGCCCGGACATCCCCGAAACGCTGCACGAAAGCCAGAGCAGGAAGTTCGGCATCTCCACGTTGTGGGTGCTCTATCACCACGGCATGCGCGAGACGATGGCGCGCCTGGAAGGGCGGGCCGCCGGCGCCGCGCGCGTGAAGACGCTGTCGCCGCAGTCGATCGAGGCGCTGCGCGCCACGATGGACGCCACGCTGACGCGTTCCCAGCAGCGCCTGCAGTCGCAGATGGTGTGGCTGACCATCGCCATCTCCGGCGGGCCTTTCCTCGGGCTGCTGGGCACGGTGGTGGGCGTGATGATCACCTTCGCGGCCATCGCGGCCAGCGGCGAAGTCAACGTCAACGCGATCGCGCCTGGTACAGCCGCCGCGCTGGTGGCGACCGTCGCCGGTCTCGGCGTCGCGATTCCCTGCCTGTTCGGCTACAACTACCTGAATACGCGCATCAAGGGCATCACGGCGGACATGCGCGTGTTCGTCGATGAGTTCGTCACCCGGATCGCCGAGACCTACTGCTGAGGCGGATGGAGCAGCCCGATGTCAGCATCCGCCGAAGAAAAAGACGTCTACGACGACATCAACATCACCCCGATGCTCGATCTCGCGTATGTGCTGCTGCTCATCTTCATCATCATGACCACGGCCACGGTGCAGGGCATCAAGGTGAACCTGCCCAAGGCCAGCGCGCAGCCCAGCCTCGCCCAGAGCAAGACCAAGGCGATTACCATCGCTGCCGACGGCACCATCTACCTGGACACCTTCGCGGTGACGATGGCGGAACTGGAGAACCTGCTGCGCCAGTACAAGGCGGCCACGCCTGACCTGCCGGTGATCATCAAGGCCGACTCGAACATCCAGTACCAGAAGGTCGTGGACGTGCTCGACCTGGTGGGCCGGCTGGACATCACGCAGCTTGGCCTGGTCACGCAGAGAATCGTGAAGTGAGCAGCGGCGCATGGAGACGGCGGCTCCCGGTGCTCGGCGCCGGCCTGGGCATGCTGCTCCTGGTCATCACCGGCGTGTACTTCCTGCGCAGCTTCCTGGCGACCAGGCCCCAGCCACAGAAGCAGGTGGTGCAGGAGATCCACATCATCCGGCCGCCGCCCCCGCCTCCGGAAACCACCCCGCCGCCGCCGCCGCCACCGCCGCCGCCTGAAGAAAAGGTCGACGTGCCGGAGCCCAAACCCGATCCGGTGCAGTCGGACGAACCACCTCCGGGTGAGCAGCTGGGCCTGGACGCAACCGGGACCGGCGCCGGCGACGGCTTCGGCCTGGTGGGCCGGCCCAACGGCAGGGACCTGCTGGCGACCGGCGGCAGTGCCTTCGCCTATTACGCGGGACTGCTGAAGAACAAGATCCAGGAGCTCCTCGGCGACGACAAGAGGATCCGTTCCGGATCGTATTCGATCGTGGTGCGCGTGTGGGTGCGCGCCGACGGCATCGTCGAGCGGACCAGCCTGCAGGGAAGCACCGGCGACAAGGACCGCGACCGCGCGATCGAGAGCGTGCTCGGGGGGATGACACGCCTGTCGCAGCCTCCGCCGGCCGACATGCCCCAACCCATCAGTCTGCGCATCACTTCCCGGGCGTAATTCATGCACCGAACCAAACTGAAGATCCGCGCCGTCGGCGCGCTCATCCTGCTCGGATTCGCCGCGGTCGCGGGCGCCGCGCCCAACGAGGAGGCGAAGTCGCTGGACGAGCTGCGCAACACGCTCATCAACCTCCTGCAGGGCCTGGTGGAGCGGGGCGTGCTGACGCGCGAGCAGGCGCAGAAGATGGTGCAGGACGCGCAGGCCAGGGCGCAAGCCGACGCCACCGCGGCCGCCGCACAGGAAAAGGAGGAAGAGTCCGCGGTGCGTGTTCCCTACGTGCCGGAGGTCGTCAAGAACGAGATCCGCACCGCGGTGGCGTCGGACCTCAGCCAGCAGGTCACCCGCGACGTGCTGGACGCGGCACGCAACCAGGGCTGGGCCGTGCCCGGGGCGCTGCCGGAGTGGGTGCGCCGCATGCGCTGGTACGGTGACATCCGGCTGCGCGGCGAAGGGGACCTGTTCGCCAGCGACAACGCGCCGAACTCGTATCTCGATTTCCAGAAGGTCAACGACTCCGGTGGCATCGGCAAGGCTGGATTGAACGCACTCGCCAATGTCACGGAGGACCGCGACCGGCTGCGGCTGCGGATGCGGCTGGGTTTCGAGGACAATCTCGGCGCCAACTGGAAGATGGGCGCACGGCTGGCCACCGGCGCGCTGAACGATCCCATCTCCACCAACCTGACGCTGGGCAGCTACGGGCAGCGTGGCGCGATCGGCCTGGACCAGGCCTGGATCGACGCGCGCTTCGCCAGCCAGCGCGGCACCAGCCGCTTCGGCTTCACCGGCGGCCGCATGGCCAATCCCTTCTTCACGGCCAGTGAGCTGGTCTACGACCAGGATCTGTCCTTCGACGGCGTGGCCACCTCGTACCGGTATCTCTTCCACAAGACCGACCTGACGGAGCACACGCTGTTCGCCACCGCAGGGGCGTTTCCGCTGCAGGAGATCGAACTGTCCAGCCACGACAAGTGGCTGGTTGGCGGGCAGCTTGGACTGGACCTGAAGTACGCGCTGGGCAGCCGCACCCGGCTGGCGGCCAGCTGGTATCGCTTCATCGACACGGCAGGCCAGCTCAATGCCTTCCAGAGCAACCTGCTCGACTACACGGCGCCGCAGATCATCCGCCGCGGCAACACGGTCTTTGATATCCGCAACGACAATGACTCCTCGACCAACCTGTATGCGCTTGCGGCCGACTACACGCTCGCGAACGCCTCGCTGGTCCACGACTGGGCGATCGGTACGCGCTACCGGGTCACGCTGGCCGGCGACTATGTCCGCAACATCGGCTACAGCGAGCAGAAGATACTGGAGCGGACCGGAGCCCACGTGGCCGAGAGAAGCACGGGCTACCAGTCGGAGATCTCGTTCGGCTCGTCCTCCATGGCAGTGCCCCATGCCTGGCGCGCGGCCTTCGGCTACCGCCACGTGGAGCGCGACGCCGTGCTCGACGCCTTCACCGATTCGGACTTCCGGCTGGGCGGCACGGACACGAAGGGGTACACGCTCGGCTTCGACTTCACTTTTGCACCGAACGTGCAGGCGCGCCTGCGCTACCTGAGCGGCAGCGAGATCGATGGTCCGCCGTTCGCTGTCGACGTACTGCAGCTCGACCTCACCGCTTCCTTCTGAACGGCGGGACACCACGATGCGCACCGAACTGCGAGTTCCGCTGATCATTGTCTGCGGTGCGCTGTGCCTGCCGCAGCTGGTGCTGGCACAGACGGCGCGCAGCGGCGGCGCCGGTACGCCCGGTGCCCAGGCCATGCAGCAACTGCAGCAGCTGGCCTCCGAGCGCACCACGCTGCAGGCCGAGAACTCCCGCCTGAAGGCCGACCTGGAGGCCGCGCGCAAGGAACGCGATTCGCTCAAGGCAGCGCAGGATGCGCTGGCCAGTCGCAGCCGCGGCTCGGCGGCCGACCTGGCCGCGGCGCTCGGCGAGAAGGCGCGCCTGGAAGGCGAGGTGGCGCAGCAGAAGCAGCGCTTCGAAGAGCTCGTGCAGCGCTTCCGCGAGACTGCCGCCTCCCTGCAGGAAGTGGAAACAGATCGCGCCGCCAGGACGCAGCAGCTGGCGCAACGCGAGCAGCAGCTGCAGGTCTGCACAGAACGCAACGACAAGCTCTACGCGCTCAACGAGGAAGTCCTGGCCAGGTTCGAGGACCAGGGCTTCTGGTCTTCGCTGCTGAGCCACGAGCCGTTCACGAAGCTCAAGCGCGTGCAGCTCGAAAATCTCGCCGACGGTTATCGCGACCGCGCCGAGGACCAGCACATCGCGCCGCCGCCAGCCGCGCAATAGCGCGCCGTCTCATCGAGATTCGATCGTAGTCGCGCAAGCGACTAATCTGCATACGTTTTCCGTCGCCGACTTCACATAATCGTCACCTCTCTTACATGCGGGCTTTCCACACTGGAGATGCTCGAAAAAGAACGATGACTTCTTTCCGGGCGGAAATGGCTGTCCGCCGGGAATGGGAGACATCGGCACACGCCAGTATGCGGAGCTCCGGGCGGATGCTCCGCTGGGGGTGCTGGGCGTTAAGAATTCCGTAAGCGCACCGTCACGTGCGCTGTTCACGCTGCGGCCACGCTAAGTTCAATGGAGAACGGACCGTGGCAATCGAAGGACGCAAGCAGGCCGTGTCGATCCGGCTCAACGCCGCCGACGTACGCAACCTGCGCAAGCTGTCGCGGCGACTGGGTGTGCGCAACTCGGATGTCATCCGCTTTGCCATCAAGCATGCGCTGGCGCGGCTCGGTCCGTTGTGCGAGAGCGAGGTGCAGGGCCGGGCGCTGGTGCCGGTACTGGTGGATGCCGGCGCGGACCTGATGCGCTACCTGGACCTCGGCGTCGCCGACCTCGAGGCGCTGGTCAACGAGGGAACGCCGCCCGACCAGCAGGTGGATCGCGCCGATGTGCAGCTGCTGGCAATGAGCAGCCTGCCCGCGGGTTACGCCCGCCTGCGGCTGGTGCGCATCGGCGGAACGCGGGTAACGGAGGGGACGGTGGATCCGGCCGCGGAAGACGGCCACGCCAGCCAGTCGCTGCGCAAGTACCTCTACGACAAGTACGTGTACGCCAGCGGCGGCGCGGATGCGCCGGCAGCGCAGTCCGGAGTGCAGCCGTGACGCCTGCGATCCGGCATCGGCTGCAGGCGGCCCTGGCCCTGCTGTGCGCCCTGGTGTTGCATGCACCGGCGCATGCCGACGAGGTGCAGCTTGGCGGCACGCAGGGCGTGGCGAGCTACCACGAAGGCGTGCTGCTGCGGCCGGCCAGCTTCGATGTCAACGCCTACACCAGCCTGGTCGCGGGCACGATCACGGTGTCGGTGCAGCGCATTGAATGGGGCGATCAGCTGTCGCAGCTCTCCACCACCATCGCGCTGCCCGACCGACCGGACCTGCACCTGACGGGCAACGCGGTGACGATGTTCGATCTGGCCGCAGGACAGACTTTTTCCACCAGCATCTACGCGCAGGTGGCGGGTCCGGCTGGCTACGGCGCCTACCGGCTCGATGTGTTGTTCCTGCCCGGCGCGGCGCAGGTGCCGCTGCCACCGGCCGGCTGGATGCTGCTGTCCGGCATGGGTCTGCTGCTCGCCGCCACGCGCCGGCGGCCGATGCTGGCGACGAGCTGATTTGACAGCTGAGCGCGCTGAAGCGCGCGCCAGCGATGCCACGCAATCGTAATACAAATGCGTTCTGATGCCCGCATGCCCGGTATTTCCCCTCTGTTCCGCCCGCGGCGGCTGGCGGCCGTGATACTCGTCGCTGTCGCAAACCTTGCCGCCTTCGCCGCTGATGAACCGGCGCCCGCGCCGTATCGCATCCAGCCCGGCGATGTGCTCACGGTCTCGGTGTGGAAGGAAGCCGAATTGCAGGCGGACGTGGTTGTGCGGCCGGACGGTGGCGTCAGCTTTCCGCTGTCCGGCGACATGCAGGCCGCCGGCGGCACGGTGGAGGACCTGCGCCACCTCATCGATGAGCGGCTGCGCAAGTACATTCCGGATCCGGTCGTCACCGTGGCGGTGAAGGCGCCTGCCGGCAACCGCTTCTACGTCGTCGGCAAGGTGAATCATCCAGGCGAGTTCCTGCTGAGCCGCCCGATGGACGTGATGCAGGCGCTGGCCGTGGCGGGCGGCGCCACGCCGTTCGCCGATGTCAATGACATCCGCATCCTGCGGCGCGACGGCGAGCACCAGCTCGCGCTGCGCTTCCGCTACTCCGATGCGCAAAGCGGCAAGGAACTGGACCGGAACATCCTGCTGCAGAGCGGCGATACGGTGGTGGTGCCGTGAGATCCCCGAGCACCACGCACATGTTCCGCGCGGGACTGGCCTCCATCCTGGCCTCGCCGGCGGTGCACGCGGCGCAGTGGAGCATCCAGGGCAGCGCCACGACGACCACCGGCGCCGACGACAACCCGGGACTGCGCATCGACGATGCGGGAACGCGCAACTCCCTCGGGCTCGACGCGAAGATGGCCATGGCGCGGCGCACGGAGACCTCGGAGCTGAATGTCGCGCCCGTCGTGCGTCTGCTGCGGTTTCCGGACGAGCGGCAGCTGGACAGCGACGAGGAAAGCCTGGACGCAGGTTATGTGATCGCACATGAGCGCTGGAGCCTGGATCTGTCGGCCTCCGGCGGCCGCCAGTCCACGCTGACGTCCGAACTCGGCACCACCGGGCGCACGGACATCAATGCAGCCAGTGAAAGCGCGTCCTTTGGCCTGGCGCCGCAGTGGCAGCTCACCGAGCGCCTGTCGGCCGGCGCGAACCTCGGTTACCAGCGCGCGGCCTACCCGGGTATCGACAGCAGCAGGACGGATCTCTACGGCTCCAGGTACACGACGGGGCAGGTATCCGCCCGCTACGCGCTGGATCCCGCGATGTCGCTGGCGATCGCCACTTCGGCTGGTCACTTCGACAGCCAGCGCCCGGGTGGATCCTCCGACAGCCGCGACCTGACCGCGATCTTCGACTATGCCATCGCCGAGCGCCTGGCGCTGACGCTGTCGGCCGGTCCCTCGGTGGTGGCAACGCGGCATCGCACCGACCACGGTGTCGTGTATACCGCCAGCCTGCAAAGAACGTTCACGTTGTCGAACCTGTCATTCTCGGCGGCGCGTTCGGTCTCGCCGAGTGGCTACGGCGTGCTCACGCGTCGCGATGACCTCAACTTCTCCTGGTCCGGCCAGCTCACGGAGCGGACCTCCGCGAACCTGGGACTGAGCGGGATCCGCAGCCGCGAAGTGCTGCCGGAACTGGGATTCAACCTCTCCGACGTGCGCTACCTGCGGGCCGATGCCGGCGTGCAGCGCCAGATCGGGGAGCAGTGGAGCCTCTCGCTGGGTGTCGCCGGCCTGCGGCAGGATTTCTACCAGCGCAAGCGGACTGCCAACGGCTACCAGGCGTCGCTTGCCGTCAACTGGAGCGGCCGGAATCATGAGCTCTGAACTGGTCGCCACGCTGGCGCCAGCGGGCACGATGCCGTTCCTGCGGCCGCTGGCCGTGGTGCGCCGGCGCAGCAAGATCATCGGTGTGGTGCTCGCCGCGGCACTGGTCGCGGTCACGCTGATTTCCCTGCTGTGGCCTGCGACCTATCTTTCCACCGGCACCATCCTGATCGAACAGCAGGAGGTGCCGACCGATTTCGTGCGCTCGACGATTTCCAGCTTCGCGTCGCAGCGCCTGCAGGTGATCAGCCAGCGCGTGATGACCACCACCCGGCTGATGCAGATCATCGAGAAGTACGACCTGTATGCAAAGGAACGGCGCAAGAAGGCGCGCGAGACCATCGTGCAGAGGATGCGCGACGACATCCATTTCCGCACCATCAGCGCCGACGTGATCGATCCGCGCCAGGGGCGGCCGGTGCAGGCGACGATTGCTTTCTCGCTCGGCTACCAGAGCCGCTCGCCGGAAGTCGCGGCGCGCGTCGCCAACGAGCTGTTCACGCTGTACCTGAACGAGAACCTCGTCACGCGCAAGCAGCTGGCCGAAGAGGCCACGGCGTTCCTGTCCGCCGAGGCGGACAAGCTCAGCAAGCAGATGAACGAACTGGAATCGAAGCTCGCGGCCTTCAAGGAGCGCCACCTGGACGATCTGCCCGAGGCGACGCAGCTCAACATGCAGCTCGTCAACCGCGGCGACGACGAGCTGCGCGACATCGACCAGGAGATGCGCACGATCGACCAGCAGGCTGTCTACCTCGATGCGCAGCTGGCACAGGTCAATCCCTCCGCATCGGTGTTCACGTCGACCGGCGAACGGGTCATGTCGCCGTCGGATCGCCTCAAGATCCTGCGCAGCGAGTACGATCGCGCCGCGGCGATCTATGCGCCGGATCATCCGGACGTGGTGCGGCTCAAGCGCCAGATAGACGGGCTCGAGGCCGACGCCTCCGCATCGCCCGCGGACGCCAACGACCGCGATCGCGAACTGCGGCAGGCGGAGGCCGCCCTGGCCCAGGCGCGCCAGCGTTATTCGGGCGATCATCCCGACGTCGTGCGCCTGCAGCGGCAGGTGGATAACCTGAAGGCCGCATCTGCCGCAGCACCTGCGGCACACCCGCAGGTCCAGCCCGGGGACGCGGACAATCCCGTCTATATCCAGCTGCGCACGCAGCGTGAAGTGCTGACGACGGAAAAGAAGGGCCTCCAGGACAAGCGCGTCGCCACGGAGGCGCGGATCCACGAACTGGAAGGCAGGCTGGAGGCGAGCCCCGGCGTCGAGCAGGAATACACGAAGCTGCGCCGCGACCTCGACAACGTGCAGCTCCAGTACCGCGACAAGCGCGAGAAGCAGATGGAAGCCGAGGTCGCGCAGAGCCTTGAATCAGAAAGCAAGGGCGAACGCTTCTCGCCGATCGAACCGCCGCAGGTACCCGAGGAGCCCACCAGCCCGAACCGTCCGCTGATCATCACGCTGGGCGCATTCATGGCGCTGGTTGTCGCGGGCGCAACGGCGGTGGCGCTCGAACTGCTGGATGGCAGCGTGCGCGGCGCCACGCACCTGTCCTCGCTGCTCACGGCACCGCCGCTGGCGGTCATTCCGCGCTTCGAATCGCAGGTCGCGGCGCGGCGGCGCGTGCGCAGGTGGCTGATACTCGCGGGATCGGGCGCCGCGGCGCTGGTACTGGCGCTGGTGCTGGTCGATGTGTTCTACCGGCCACTGGACGTGCTGTGGGCGGTCATCATGCGCAAGCTCGGCGGTTAGGAAGGCCGGCGTGGATCGCATCTCGCGCGCCCTTGAACTGGCCAGTGCCCAGGCCGGACGGTCGGCCGGCGCCACTCCGCCACCCCGTGCGACGCCTTCCGCCGCCGCGCGGTCCTCCGAAGAACTGCGCCCCTCGATTGCATCCATCGAGATGACGGCAACCCACCTGGCACCGATCCTGGTGCCAGACCGCGCGCACCTGGAACGCGGCAACATCCTGCCGCCGAATGCCGGCGGCCCGCAGGGAGATACCTACAAACTGCTGCGCACCCAGGTATTGCAGCGCCTCGACCAGCTCGGCGCAAACACGCTGGCCGTGCTGAGCCCCGCTGCGGATCACGGCAACACCCTGACGGCCATCAACCTGGCTATTGCCACAGCCGCCGAGTTCGGCCGCACGGCACTGCTGGTGGATCTCAACCTGCGGGACCCGGCGGTGCACCGGCGCCTGGGCATCGAACCGAAGGCTGGCATCGAGAGCTGCCTGCGCGGCGCGATGGCCGCGGAGCAGGTTATCGTGCGCATCGCCGGGTACGAGCGCTTCGCGGTGATGCCGTGCCGGGAGCCGGTGGAGAACTCCTCCGAACTGCTGTCGTCCCAGCGAGCCATGTCGCTGACGGAGGAACTGCGCCGGCGCTACGTCAACCGCATCATCATTTTCGACCTGCCACCGATACTGCCCACCGACGACGCGCTGGCGTTCTCGCGCACCGTGCAGGCCGGCCTCATCGTGGTGTCCGATGAGCGCACGCAGCGCGAGCACCTGCGCCGCAGCCTGGCACTGCTGGGTGAGATGCCCATCATCGGCACCGTGCTCAACGGGGCACGCGATACGGCCGGGAAGCGGTCCTGACGGAACCGCCCGCCATGTACGAGAAGTTCTTCGGTCTGAGCCAGTTGCCGTTCACACTGACCCCGGATCCGGCGTTCCTGTACCAGTCGCCGCAGCACAAGTTCGCCATGACGCTGCTGCGCTACGGCCTGGTCAGCCGCGCGGGCTTCTGCCTGCTGACCGGCGAGGTGGGTTCGGGCAAGACGCTGCTCGTCCGGCACCTGCTGTCCTCGGTGGAACAGGAGCTGACCGTCGGCCTGGTTGCCAGCACCAGCCGCCGGATGGACCGGCTGCTGCCATGGGTGTGCGTTGCCTTCGGGCTAGAGACACGCGGACTGGAAGATGCGGACCTGTTCGCCATGTTCACCGACTTCGTGGTGCGCGAGTACGCCGCCGGCCACCGTCTGCTGCTGATCGTGGACGAGGCGCAGAACCTCGGGGCCGACATGCTCGAGGAGCTGCGCGTGATCTCCAACATCAACGCGGACCGGCATCTGGTGCTGCAGACGATCCTGGTCGGCCAGCCGGAGCTGCGCGAGATGCTGCAGCGTCGCGAGCTGCGGCAGTTTGCCCAGCGCATCAGCGTCGACTACCACCTCGACGCGCTGACTCCTGCTGATGCGCAGGCGTACGTGAAGCACCGGCTTGCGGTTGCCGGCGGATATCCCGAGACCATCCTCTCCGAGGCCGTCGCCATTGCCCACGAGGCCAGTACCGGCATTCCGCGGCTCATCAACCAGCTGTGCGACACCGCGCTGGTGTATGCATTCGCGGACGGCATCACCTCGGTGCACGCGGAGCTGATGCGGCATGTGGTGGCCGACCGCAGGAAGGGCGGCCTGTTCGCGACCGGCGGACCACGGCCGCCGGTCGCTGCCGCGATGCACTCCTGAGCCGCGCAGGTGGCCGGATGCGCATCCTGTTCTGCACGCATGTCTTCGCACCCAGTGTCGGTGGCATCGAAACCGTCTCCGCGATGCTGGCGGAGGAATTCGTGCGGCAGGGCCACGAAGTCGAACTGGTGACGCAGACCGCCGGCGATGCAATGCGCGGTGAGGGTTACCGGATCCACCGCCGCCCCGGCTTGCGCCAGCTGCTCCGGCTGCTGCGGTGGTGCGAGGTCTGCTTCCACAACAACATCAGCCTGCGTACGGCATGGCCGCTGCTCCTTCTCCCGCGGCCGTGGGTGGTCGCGCATCACACCTGGATTCCGCACGCCGGCCTGGCCGGTCGCGTCAAACGGCTGGCGTTGCGGCGTGCCCGCGGCATTGCGCCCAGTCGTGCCCTCGCCGGGCACCTCGACACACCGGTAACCGTGATACCGAATCCGTACGACGAGGGCCGCTTCGGGCCGCGCGAAGGCGTGCGGCGGGAGCGTGACATGGTGTTCGTCGGCCGCCTGGTTTCCGACAAAGGCTGCGGGCAGTTGCTGGACGCGCTGCAGATTCTGTTCGCGCGCGGTCTGCATCCGACCCTGACGATCATCGGCTCGGGTCCCGAGGCCGGCACTCTCGCCGAGCAGGCCTCGCGGCTCGGACTTGCGGCACGCGTGGAGTTCACCGGCGTGCTGCACGGCGAGAACCTCGTCGCGGCGCTGAACCGGCACCGGATTCTGGTGGTTCCGTCGCGATGGGAAGAGCCCTTCGGCGTGGTCGCTCTCGAAGGCGTGGCCTGCGGGTGCGTGGTGGTGGGTTCCGATGGTGGTGGCCTGCCCGACGCCATGGGGCCCTGTGGTCTGGCCTATGAGCGGGGCAACGCGCAGGCGCTGGCGGACAGCCTGGAGCGGATGCTGCGGGACGACAGCCTTCGCGCCAGGTTGCGCGATGCCGCGCCGGGGCACCTGGCCACGCATCATCGCCCGGCGGTGGCCGCGCGCTACCTGAGGGTGCTCGGCGAGGCGGCAGGAGGCAGGCGTGGCGGTTGAGACCGTCCGCTGGCGCGAATCCGTGGCGCTGCCGCGCATGGTCGCTGCCGCTGCACATCCGGTGGTCCGCCCGGCCAGCCGTGCCATCGAGAATCTGGTGCTGGTGCTGTTCTGGCTGCTGATCTTCGAAGGTTCGCTGCGGAAATGGCTGTTGCCCGAATACTCGCGCTGGCTGTTCTTCGTGCGCGATCCATTCCTGCTGATCCTCTACTGGCAGGCCGCGCGGGCACGGGCGTGGCGCGATGCAGGTCCGCTGCTGTGGGCCGGGTCGGCGCTGGCAGTGCTGGCGGTGATGGTGGCATTCACGCAGAGCATCTCGTTTGGTGACCCGCGCATGCTGCCGATGCTGATCTATGGCTGGCGCCAGTACTTCCTGTATCTGCCGCTGCCATTTGTCCTGGCGGCCACCGTCGATCGGGCATTCCTGGTGCGGTTCACCCGGCATGCCATCGCCGCCGTTGTGCTTACCGCGCCACTGGTGGTGATCGAATACGGATCTCCGGGCTCCTCCGTGCTCAATCGCGGCAGCGCCGAGGATGCCGCCCTGCAGTTCCAGTCCTTCGATCTGCTTGGCGAGCACATCCGCCCCAGCGGTTTCTTCACGACCAACATCGGCGTGAAGGAACTGCTGTCGAGCACCGCGGCGCTGCTGTTTGCATTCTGGCTGATGCCCGTCGCCGGCCGCGGAATGCGGCTTCCATGGCTGCTGTGCGGGGCTGCGGGTGTCGCGACCTGCCTGGCACTGAGCGGCTCGCGGGCCGCCTTCGTGCACATGGCCATCGTGGTCCTTGCCGCACTGGGGGTCGGGTTCGTGACGCGCAGCGGCGCGGTGCGCGCGCGGGCGCTGACCATTCCGCTGCTGCTGTGTCTCGCCGGGGCGATCCTCTATCCGCTCGTGTTCCCCGGTGCGCTGCAGACAATGCTCGAGCGGGTGGCGAACGCCAATGCGTTTGAGTCCCAGCACTCTTCGCTGGGAATTCTCGGCCGGGCGCTGTCCGAATACGTGGAGTTCCTGCAGCGGATCGGCACCACGCCACTGCTGGGGTGGGGGCTGGGGCTGGGCGGCAATGGCCGCACCTTTCTCGGTGACACCAGTGCCCTGCCACTGGCGCAGATCGCTGCCGAGAGCGAGTGGACCCGCCATGTCGTCGACCTCGGGGTCGTGGGGCTGCTGTTCATCCTGTATCGCATCGTCTTCGTGCTGGTCCTGCTGTGGAGGGCGCTGCATGCCACGCGCGTTGCGCGCAGCCCCCTGCCGCTGATGCTGTTCGGCTACGTGGGCATCGTGCTGCTGAATGGCCAGATGACGGGTCAGGGGACCGTGGGCGGTTTCGCGTGGCTCTACGTCGGCCTGTGCATGGCAAGTTGCCGCGTGGCGATGGAGGAGAGGTGAAGACGGCGCTGGTCGTGAACCTGGGCTCCCCGGAGATGGATCGCCTGGCCGCCGAGCTGGCCTCGCGCGCTGCGCTGCTGGGAATGGTGCGGCGATACGCGAACAAGCAGCGTGGCTGGGAGCGCGCGCTGGCGTCGCTGCCGCTGCTCGGTGGAATCTACGCCTCGACCCTGGGTCGACGGCTGCCTCCGGCGGGATTGCCGGCCGGCCGCGTGATGGAAGCCGGCGTGCTCGCGGACTTCTCCCTGGCGGTGACCAACCGGATCGCCCGCCTTCTGCCGGCCATCGGCAGCGTCGCCGGACGCTGGCTGCTGTCGAAGACGGAGCAGGGCGTCGCGCACGGAGCGCGCCGGCATGTGCGGCACGCGGAGGTGGTGGTTGCGAACTATCACGTGGCGGCGCCGGCATTCGAGGCGGCGCGCGCTGCGGGCCGCCGCACCATCCTCAACTACCCGATTGCGCATCACCGCTGGCAGTACGGGTTCTATGCCGAGCAGGCGCGATTGCGCCCCGACTATGCCGCGGCGCTGCCCGACTTCGGCGACGTGACCGCGCACGGCGCACTGCTCGACAGGGAGATCAGCCTCGCCGATGAAATACTCGTTGGCTCCTCGTTCGTGAAGAGAACGTTCGTCAGCCAGGGCGTCGCGGCCGACAGGATCCATGTCGTGCCGTATGGCGTTGATCTGGACCGCTTCGGCCCGGGCAGGCAGGGTCGATCCCCGGATTCGCCTTTCCGCATCCTGTTCGTGGGCCAGATCGGTGAACGCAAGGGCATCAGCTACCTGCTTGACGCCTATCGTGGCTGCCGGGATCCGGCCACCGAGCTGCACCTGGTGGGAGACTTCGTCCGAGGCGGCGCCGTGTACGAGCGCGACCGCCACCTGTTCCGGCACACGGCCAACGTGCCGCAGGCCAGGCTCCCGGAGCTGATGCGCGGCGCGGATGTGTTCGTGTTTCCGACCCTGGTCGAGGGTCTCGGCATGGTCGTCATCGAGGCAATGGCCTGCGGCCTGCCGGTGATCGTCACGCCGTCCGGTCCGGATGAGATCGTGCGCGATGGCGTCGACGGCTTCGTGGTGCCGATCCGTGACAGTGCCGCGATCGCCGATCGCCTGGAGCGGCTGCGGGCGGATCCCGGGCTGCGCGCGCGCATGGGTGCCGCGGCGCTGCAGCGCGCGGCCGAGTGGAGCTGGTCGCGCTATGCACACGCTGCGGCGGACATCGTGGTCAGGTAGGCGGCACGGATCGTGCGCATCACTCTCATCGGCAACTATGCGCCAGACCGGCAGCAGAGCATGCTGCGCTACGCGCGGCTGCTGCACGACGGCCTCGCGGCGGCCGGCCACGACGTGCGGTTCGTGGTACCGCGGCAGCGTCTGCCCGGCGCCGGGCCCGGGGGTGCGGGCAAATGGCTTGGCTACGTCGACAAGTACATCCTCAGCCTGCCCGAGATCGGCGCGGCGGTGGCGGGCGCGGATGTCGTGCACGTCTGCGATCATTCCAATGCGGTGTACATACCTGGCCGTTCCAGCATTCCCTACACCGCGACCTGCCACGATCTCATTGCGGTACGTGCCGCACTGGGTGAAATACGGGACTGGCCGGTGCGCGCAACCGGCAGGCTGCTGCAACGGGCCGTGCGGCAGGGTCTCGGCCGTGCGCGGGCAATCGCCTGTGTGTCGGAAGCAACCCGCGCCGATGTGGTCCGGTTGCTGCCGGGGTTCGCGGGCGCTGTGGAAATGGTGCCCAATGCGTTGAACTTCGACTATCGGCCGCTGGATGCCATGGAGCGCGCCACGACGCGAAGCCTGCTGCCAGCGCACGCCCGGAACCTGCCACCCTACCTGCTGCTCGTCGGTTCCGCGGACCGGCGCAAGAATCGCGCGACGGCGATCCGTGCCGTCGCGGCCTTGCGCGGACGCTGGGATGGCGTACTGGTGTTCGCCGGCGAGTCCCTGACCCCGGCGCAGCGGCAACTGGCCATCGATTGCGGTGTGCCGGATCGCGTCATCGAGATAGCCACGCCCGACAATGTTCAATTGCGCCTTCTCTATAACGAGGCATCGGCATTGCTCTTTCCTTCCCGCCACGAAGGGTTCGGGTGGCCATTGCTCGAGGCGCAGGCCTGTGGATGTCCGGTCATCTGCAGCGACGTGGCGCCGATGCCGCAGGTGACCGGGGGGGCGGCCCTGTTCTGCGATCCGGAGGATCCGGCTGCCTTTGCCGGCCTTGTCCTGGCACTGGAGCGCGACGCCGACCTGCGCTCGAGCCTGATCGAGCGTGGCCTGGAAAACGCCAGGAACCACTCGCGGGCGGCAATGATCGACGGCCTGCAGGGGCTGTTCGAGCGCGTCGTCCGGAACTGACACGATGCGGCGCAGGGATTTCATCTCATTGCCCTTGTGCATGGGCGCCGCGCGGCTCAGCGCTGCATCAAGCCAGGTCTTGGGCGCCTCGGTGCCCCTGGCGGCAGCGGCCACGACCAGCGCAGGCATATTCGACGCACAGGGCCGGCTGGTCCGCACGCTGTGGCGCGGCCGTGTCCTGCCGGCAGGTCCGGTGACCATGGAGTGGGATGGTCTCGACGACGACGGCGCGCCGCTGCCGCACGAGGAGCGCTACGAGGCGCGGCTGCTCAGCCATCACATCCAGTACGAATGGCAGGGCGTGATCGGCAACACCTCGAGGGTGGCACCGGGGCAGCTCCCGCACCGGTCCTATCTGCCGATCTGCGACATGGCGATCGACGCCCTGGGTAACGCCTTCTATGTCGTGGGCTACAACGAGCAGCAATCCGCGCTGCATCGCTTCGATGCAAGGCATCCGGAGCGGCCCGCGTCGCTGGGACATGCCGATTTCCGGCGCATCTTCCGCTACGTGGCCACGGACGGCGAACTGGCCTACTTTGCGAATGTCGGCCTGGTGGCACCGCATGACAGCCCGTTTCGCGGTGCGGATACCTTCGTCGTCGCGATGCGCGTCGCCGACGGCGGCGAGCACGTATTCGCCGCGGGCAAGCGCCGCGACGCGAATTTCCAGTGGGAAAGCGGCATCGATTACGAAGTGCAGCAGGTCGAGAGCCGCGGCGAGTTTCCCGATGCACCCTCGGGACTGGCCGTGCAGCGGCGCGGCCGCCTGTTGTTCGTTTGCCATCGTGGCAGCAATCAGGTGCGCCTGTTTGACAAGAAGGACGGACGGCTGGTCGGCAGCGTCGATGTGGAAAGCCCTGCCGATGTGGATGTCGCGCCCGATGATTCCTTCTGGGTGATCTGCCGGATCGCGGGCCGCGCCGCCGTGGCCAGGTTCAGGGAGCAGCAAGGCACGTGGCGTCTCGAGCGCCGGATTGATGACGCCGACATCGAACCCGTGGCAATCGGTGTATCGCCACTCGACGGCACGCTGGCGCTGGCAGATGCGCGCAGCCAGCAGATCCGGGCGTACGACGACTCCGGTCAGGCGCTGTGGGTATTCGGCCAGCGCGGGGGATATCGCGAGGGTGGACCGGAGGTGACGCCCGCCCGGTTCAGCTTCTCCGCCGGCGCGGCCTACATTGCCTTCCAGGCGGACGGCTCCTTCTGGGTCGGCGACCCGCTCAACGAACGCAACCTGCAATTCTCGCCGCAGCGCCGCTACAGCGGACAGATCCAGTACCTGTCGCACAGCTATGTCTCCACGGTCGATGGCACGCGCCCCGGCCGGGTCTTCAGCGGCTTCCTGGAGTTCGAGGTCGATTACCGCAAGCCGTTGCCGGACTCCTGGCGGCTGGTACGCAACTGGTCGGTGGGCCTGGATACGCGCTACCTGCCAAAGGACTTCAATGGCATTCGCGCAGCGGTGACACTGGATGACGGGCGCACACTCGCGACCTTGTTCCGCAGCGACGGCGATGGCGATGAACTGGTCGAACTCGGCCCCGCGGGCGTACGGACCCTGGGAATGAGGCTGCGCGAGGATGAGCGGCTTTATCCGGATGGCACCCTGCGTTCCCACCTCATCCGGTTCGGCGGCCTGCATGTCTACCAGCGTCGCATCGAGAGCTTCGAGACAGGCGGTGTTCCCCACTGGTCTGAACCGGTCGTCCTGGCAGAGACCACCGGACTCGAGGACCGCGATCCTTACTACCACGACGTGCCGGTCATTCATGGTGTCAACGATCCCGGTTATCCCCGCACCGGCACGGGCGCGGTGATCTCGTTCAACCCGGGAACGTCGCGCGGCTTCCATCTCGGGGCGCTGCGGCCGGGCACCGACGGATGGCTGTGGCGCGCCAGTCCGTCCGGGGAGTGGCAGCTCGACCAGAAGGGCAGGGTGCTGACGCGGGACGGCACCTTCGAACTCGGGCGTGGCGTGAACTATCCGGCGAGCGTGGCCGTCGCGAGCGGCGCCAGCATCGTCTATGGCTACCATGGCGAGGCCTGGAATGGCGGGCAGGCCAACCAGTGGATGCACTTCCACGAGAGCGGCTTGTTCCTCGGCCAGTTCGGCGAGTCCCCCTATCCGGCGGAAAACGCCGTGAGCGCACAGCCGGGCGCGGCGGGCAATTCATTCTGCCCGTCGCTGGTTGCCGTGGGTGGTGAGCTGTTCCTATGGCACAACGACGAGAGCGTGCATGGCGGCATTCACCGCTGGCGCATCCGCGGCATGAGTGATGTGCACATTGCGGCCGCACCCATCAGCCCCCGGGGCGGGCCGGGACGGGCCCCCTGAAGTCCATGTGCAACGGTCGATCGATATAGTCAGACCCTTCATGCCAGCCAAAGTCCAGGATCTTGCCAGGTTTCGCGTGCCAGCCGGTTTCCGGGGAAGGCCGCAATGGTTTGTACAGCTCTGGTGGCTGGTGCAATCGACGTTGTTCGGCTTGTCACCCGATGCTCTTTACGGCTGGCGCAGTTTCCTGCTGCGGCTGTTCGGTGCGGGGATCGGCAAGGGTGTGCGCATCCGTGCCAGTGCCCGCGTCACGTATCCCTGGAAGGTGCGGATCGGTGACCGCACGTGGATCGGTCACCACTCGGTCCTGTACTCGCTCGGCAACATCAGCATCGGCGAGGATGTGGCGATCGCGCACGATGTCTATCTCTGTGCCGGGGGACACGACTACCGGCAGGTGGATTTTCCGTACCTGACGAAACCCTCCGAGATAGATATCGCGATTGGTTCGGAGGTGTGGCTCGCCAATGACGTGTTCGTCGGCCCGGGAGTGCATGTCGGAGCGGGCGCGGTCGTGGGCGTGCGCAGCACGGTATTGCGCTCGCTGCCGGAGGGCATGGTCTGCCATGGCACGCCTGCCGTCCCGGTCAAACCGCGGCTGCGGGAACAGGAGAAGAGGGAATGGCACGCAGGATCCTGATTACCGGCGGTTCCGGTTTCATCGGTACCAATCTGGTGGAGGCCTGCGCGACAGCAGGCCACGACGTCGTCAGCATGGACGTGCTTCCACCCCGCAATCCCGCACATCGTCCGTACTGGCGCGCGGTCGATCTGCTCGATGCCGATGGACTGGCGGATGCCGTACGGTCGTTTTCGCCGGAGCAGATATACCACCTGGCAGCACGGACCGACCTGCACGGTACGACGGAGCAGGACTACGCCGCCAACATCGCCGGGGTCGAGAACCTCATTGCCGCTGCGGGCAGACTTGCGAACCTGGAGTGCGTGGCCTTTGCGTCCTCCAGGCTGGTGTGCCGGATCGGCTATCAGCCGGCCTCGGACGAGGATTACTGTCCCACGACGCCCTATGGCCGCAGCAAGATGCGCGGCGAGCTGCTCGTCCGGCAGCAGGCCGCCAACAGGTTCCACTGGTTCATCGTCCGGCCGACCTCGATCTGGGGTCCGTGGTTCGACATCCCCTACAAGCCGTTCTTCACCGCTGTGGCACGCGGACGCTACCTGCATCCGGATGGCCGCAGGATCGAGAAATCCTTTGGCCATGTCGGCAATTCGATCTTCCAGTTGCAGCGGTTGCTCGCCGCGCCGGCGCAGCAGACCCGGGGCAGGACCTTCTACCTCGCCGACCACGAACCGATCGACTTGCTCGAGATGGCCGTCGCCATCCAGGATGCAGCCGGCGCCAGGCCAGTCAGAAATGTTCCATATGCACTGCTGAAAGGCGCCGCGTATCTGGGTGATGCGATGAAGCGCATGGGCTACAAGGAGCCTCCGATCACCACGTTCCGGCTGGACAATCTCGTGACGAACATGGTGTATGACCTGAAGCCCGTGCAGGAGATCGTCGGTGCGCTGCCCTTTTCCATGCGCGAAGGCGTCGGCCGCACCGTGGCCTGGATGCGGTCAGCCGGCCAGCTGTAGGCGCAGAGCGCCGTTCAATAATGAGCCGTCAGGCGCCGGGCCTTGGTTTCCGGCAATTCGCCTGCGCCGCGCGCGCATTTCTCCAGCAGCAGGCACAAATTGTCGCCGGCAGGTGAATCCTTCAACCCGAGCAGCCGGAGAGCCTTCACGAAAACTCGCAACGTTCCGCGGGAGGTTGGCGATGATCCGTCTTCGGGAAACCCCCAGGAGTCGATGATCGAGAGGCCGTGTCCTGCAACGATGCGCCTGAACGTGAAGAGGAACAGCGGCATGACGTGCGTGGGATCGCCCTTCGCATCGAACTGCTTGAGGTTGTCGGCGAGAAAGAACCTGGTCCGGGCTTCCAGCGAGTGAACGTTCGGGGTGGTGATGAACAGCTTCCCGCCAGGCCGCAGCAGTCTCGATATCTCGTCCAGCAGGCTGCCGATATTCTCGACGTGTTCGAACACCTCGATTGCCGAGAACAGATCGACTGAAGAATCCCCCAGGTCCAGCTTGAGCTGGTCCAGGTCCGCGGCCAGGAAGGAGATCTGCGCGGTGCTCCGCGGCGGGCAGATGTCGATCCCGGTGAGATTGACGTACCCGCGGGCGTTGAGCCGCGCCAGGAATGCACCGGTTCCGCAACCCAGGTCGACGATCCGTGCGTCTCTTCGCGGCTCGATCTGCTGCACCCGCGCTGCGGCATGTTCATGCAGCCCCGCACCGGCGGTGCGTTCCTGGAGACTCATGAGCCGATCACAGGGCCAGGATGGCGTCGTAGATGTTGCTCGCGAGACGCGAGGCGAGGTATTCGACGCCGACCGGAGATGGGTGGACTGTGTCTTCGCCCAGGTTGACGTAGATATTGTTCAGGTCGGTGGCACCTGCAGGCGCGAACGCGGGCAGCGGGTATAGTCCATCGGGATTGATGCCCACGGTGAGCCGTGGCGTCCCCAGCGTCGCCGGAGTCAGCTCGAACCGGTTGTCGATGCGCATCTGTGGCAGGCCTGAATCCGGCGAATAGCCTTGCCCCTGCGAATGGATGAAGACGCGGTTCAGCCTGCCCGACGTATCGATGGAGGCGGTGGCCAGCAGGCCGGTGCCGGAGCCGCCGATGGCCAGCAGATCCGGAGCCTGGCTGTAGAGACCTCCGTCGATCACCGGGATTTCGGCGATGCCGCCGAATCCGCCGCCGCCACCGCCCTGCGTGTTGCCGGGCTTGTAGGTGGCCGTGGTGCCCGCTCCGGGCGTTCCGCCGGTAAGCCATTGCAGCTGCGAAATGTCGCCGCTCCTGCCGGAGGAGTTGACCCAGCCGTCACCCATCAGCACGTCGATATAGACCCAGGGTCCAGTGATCTGTTCCAGTGCGCTTCTGTGCACATACGCCCGGTACTGGTAACTGCCCAGCGCCACACCTTGCGGCAGCGTCACGGACAGGTATGTGGAATCCGACAAGGAAGGAATCGGGCAGAATGGCGCCGTAACGACGATCACCGCGGCCGGATTGGCCTGCCTCAATCCCTCATAGTACGCAAGCACGGCGTCCGCGTAAGTCGCGGTTGCCGGCACGTCGATCGTGCCATCCGCACGCACATCGTTGTAGTCATTGAGGCCGGCCAGCACCAGATAGATTGACGATCCATCGGCCCCGTGTCCGGGCAGGCGGTCGAGCAGGTTTCCCAGGTCTCCGCCGGAGTTCCAGTAGCCGGTGCCGCCGACCGCATCGGTGGCCACGTTGCGCAATCCGAGACGGGCGCCAACGCTCAGTGCTATCGCCCCGCCATTGCCGAATGCCGGGCTGCAGCACTGCAGGTAGGAATCCCCGACAACGGTCAGCGACGGCTCCGCGACATCATTCCAGGGAAGGACGGTATCGTGGGCGGACACCGCGAAATATGCGGCCAGCACTGAAGATTGCCACCAGATATCACGCATCGCACGGCTGCCGAAATCGATCTGGATGGAGCCGCCGACGTAACCGCCACCCTGCCCGCGATTGGCCGAAAGCGGTACGGCTGGAACCAGCTCGCCATCCACGATCAGAGTCTGAACGGTCCCGACGCCGTCCGGGAACATGCCGGTGAGCTGGATGAGCGGAGCGTCGGTCCTGATCCGGAAACTGGTCACCGAGTCCACGCTGCGCGGCATGTCCTTGCAGGTGTAGTTGCGGATTGGCAGGTAGCATGCGTATCCATTCACCGATGGGCTGCCGACCATCGCAGACGTCCAGTATCGAGGTATATGGCGCCGCACCAGTGGACTCGTCACGGGGATGACGACACTGTCCTGCAGGGTCGTCGTGCTGGAATGATCCACTACCAGCGCACCGGCCCAGCTGATCCGCGGGCGGCTGGCGGCAAGCGCGGGCAGGCTGCGGCCGGCAACGGCGTTGCTTCTCAAGAAATTCTGCAGCGCGGTGATCTCCGGGTCCTGCGGTTGTACAACCGGCCCGGGGGGATCCGGCGCTGGAGGCTGGGGGGCCGGCACGACAGGATCAGCTGGCGGCTGTCCGGTCGCGGCACCGCCTGGATCCGATGCAGGGGTGCGTCCGTTACTCCCGCATGCGGATAACAGGGAGGCGCCCAGTGAGGCACCGCCGGCCTTCAGGAATGTGCGTCGGCTCGCAGGCAAGGTTCCGCAGCGTACCGTCCCGGGATTAAGGTGCAGTTACACCAGGTCCGATACGGGGCCGCATGCCGCTACCGGTTCAGTTCATAGGGAAAGCGGCGACCCAGCAACCGGAACCCCTGAAGGACGAGACTGCGCGCCGCTGTCCTGATGGCATGTACGGTCTTGCGTCTGGCCACGTACAAGGGATAGATCGCACGCACCATGCGTTCCCTGCGCTCATTCCGCATGACGAGCAGCCAGCGGATCTGTCGCTCCAGCAGGTCACCGAGGGTGGCCACCGCAAAATGCGCGGCATAAGTGCGGCGTGCTGCTGCGGCCCGCGACTCCCATTCTCCGGCATGCGATCGGATGATCCGGTCCAGGTCCTTCAGGGAGGATTCCTTCAGGAACAGGCAAAAACTCCAGTCGATGCCACTGACCGGTATCCAACTGTCGGCGAGAACCACGGGGGCGCAACCCAGCTCCATCGCCTCGAACAGCCGGATGCTCGATGCGCTGGCTCCCCGCGGGCAGACGGCAAATTTCGTGGACAGCATGGTGTCCACATAGTGACGCTGCCGCGTGTCCCGGGCTGCATTGACTGCGGAGTCCCAGTGCTTGTAGCCATCCGTACATTCGATCAGGACATCGTTCATGCCATGACCGGCGTATTGCCGAAACAGCTTCTTCCTGAGCCAGCAGGTACTCCCACCCATGAACGAGTACAGGAACCTTCGCTCCGGGGTGGTGCCTGCGAGGCGGTTGATCCACGCATTCCGCAGCCTCGAGTCCTCTGCGGTGTAGGTGTAGAAACTCGTCGTCAAGGCACGATGCCGGGACAGAAGGCAGCGATAGTTGCTCGGATAGAGGGCTGGAATGTAGTAGCTGAGAATATCGCCCGCGTTGATTGCAACGCATTTGTCGGGGTACCTGCGCCACGCCGGCGACCGCCGGATCAGGGTCGGGTCATCGTCTGTCATGAGTATCGCTTCGGCGTCCTCGGCGGTCGCCGTGAGTTCGATATTCCGCAGCTTGCTCAGCACGGTCTTCGTGTCAGCGTACGCCAGATCCCGTGTCACGCTCTCGATGTGGATTCGTATCACGGTCAGTTACACCCTGGCGGCGAAGCGTCACCAATCCTGTGACGGATGAATCTGGCCGGAACCCCGGCCCAGATTTCATGCTCACCGATGGATCTGTTGACCACCGACCCAGCCCCGACAATGGCTCCGTTCCCGATGCGCACGCCTTTGAGGACCACGCAGTTCGCGCCGATCCACACGTCGCTCCCGAGTTCGATGCACGCCTCTGCTCCAGGCTGTACCCCCATGGGCAGATCAAGAGATCCGAAGCCGTGATCATGATCGACAAAACGGCAGCCTGCGGCGATCAGGCTGTTCGCGCCAATGCTGATTCCGACCCGTATGTTGAACTCGGTTCCGGTGCCGACAAAGCTGCTCTCACCAATGCGAATGCAGGGGCCTGGTGCCCAGATGCCATCGTAATGAAAATAGACACCGTGCTCGATCAAGCATCCTGGTCCGATCCGTACCTGATGGGGCCATGTCACGTGCACGCGCGGAAGCAGGGTTCCGGCCCCGACATTCATTCCGAGCATGCGCCAATAATTTGCCCGGATCGCACCGATGGAGCTGCTCCCTATCGCCCTCAGCCGGAAGACGAACTTGTCATACAGCATTCGCAACGACGACAACACGCAGTCCCGGGATTTCAGGAAGAGTCGATGGATCGCGGCGCCGTAATTTTTCCCGGCAAAGCCCGCCGGAAGAATGTACCGGAATTCGGGCTTTTTTGTGCCCTCGGATGACGCACCCACCCGGGCTGTCCGTTCCCGCGGGGGAGCGGCAGCCACTGTCATACAGTTGTAGAAGCGCCTGTGGTACTTACGTGCCGCAGCGGCGCGAAATGTGGATCCCTTTACGGCGGTTGGCTGGTGATATGAATGTCTGATTACGGCTCGCAAACGGTCCACTCGAAGAATCCATTCGCGCGGTTCGCACACCGTTCACGCATCGAGAAATCCATCTGCCTGGCCAGGAGACTGGCGACTGGGCGGATTCTGGATTATGGGTGCGGGTCGGGCCTGTTCGTCGAACGGATGAACCGCACGGGCGGCAACCTCGCCGTCGGCTACGAACCATTCATGGACGAACGGACGGCAAACGGCCTGCCGATATTCCGGGAATATGAAGCAGTGCGGTCGTACGGGCCATTTCTTCTCATAACCCTGTTCGAGACAGTGGAGCATCTGACTGACGAGGAGCTGGCAGAGTTTCTTTCGCGCTGCTCGGAGTTGCTTGCCGGTGATGGCGAGTTGCTGATCAGCGCACCGATAGAGATCGGTCCGGCGTTGTTCCTGAAGGAGATGAACAGGTCCCTGCGGTCATTCGCCATTCCCGACTACCAGCTCGGTGAATTCCTGAAGGCGGGGATTTTCGGTATTGCCGCCAGAAGGGCGCCGAATGTGAAGCTCAGCCATCGGGGATTCGACTTCCGCCAGGCAATCCGCAAAATGGAGTTCCACGGATGGAGAGTTTCGGTGCTGGAATACGGTCCTCTGCCGCTGCCCGGCTGGTATGGAAACTCGCAGGTCTATCTGACTGCAAGAAAACATCGCGACGCCGGTGGCTGACCTGGAAGGGATGCGGCTTCAGCCCGGCAAGTCACTGGCCCGGTGCTGCGCCGAAGGTCGTGCGAGCGCAGTGATGAATTGCGCGTATGGATCATCGCCGGGACCGGATGTGTGATGGCGGGTGCCAGGCAGCAAGAGATCCTGCAGGTCTCGCCCATGCGCCAGCATGACCAGCGGGTGGCCATAGGGTTGCGGCGTGGGGCCACGGCGAAGGCGATAGTCATCGCGAGTGACCAGTACCGGGATGTCGTGTTCGACGAATGCGGCAACTGTTCCGCTCTTCTCGATCAGGCGCCACGGTGAAGTAGCGATTCCCAGGTCGAGGCCGGCCAGTAGCGTCGATATCTGTTCCGGCGACATCCCCCCCAGTCTCGTACAGGGAATATGCGGCTCCAGCCGGAGCGCAACGCGATCCCAGATGGCATCGCCGACAGGCCCGGCGTGCCCGATCTGCAGCAGGACGAGTCGGCGCCCTTGCCGATGCAATGCCGTACCCAGTTGCTCCAGGGACCGATGATCCTCCCATTCCGGATGGATGGAACCAAACACCCCGGCAAGGTACAGCCCCGAGTCCGCTTCGGCAGCAAGACCAAGGCGCTGCAGCAGCGCTGCGCGCGCCTGCGCAGCTGAAGTCGGGCGCCGCGGTATGTTTCCCGGCAGTGGCAGTCTTGAACACCCGATGCCCGCACGCCGCAGCAGCTCCACGTAAACCGAGCTGTTTGTGTGTACCCGATGAGGTGACCAGGCGTCGACGGATTGCAGCAGGAAATGGCGCTGCATCCTGCCGAGGAGGCGAGCGCGCAGCGTCTCTTCCGTGGCTTCGCCGATCCACAGCTCGTGCAGCATCAGATGTCGCAGCGGCGCGAGGGTTCCCAGACGGGCGAATCGCGCCGCACACCCTGCCATGACGCCTCGTTGCGCGTATGCATAGCAGACCATCTGCAGACTGAGCACGTCGGGTTCGAATCCGCGCACCCGGCGTTCGACTTCCTGCAGCGCACCGCGCCGCCACGCCTCCCTTCCCAGCCTGAACAGTCCCCCGGAGGGCCTATCATCCGTTGCCTCGCTGCTTCCCTCCACGAACTGGTCGGCCAGTGCCACCAGCTGCACCCGATGGTCCATCCGTTCGAGATGCGCGGCAAAGCGACGCACATAGTCACCCACGCCATCCCTGCCGGATTCAAGGCTTCCACACAGGAAGGAGATCTTCATGAGCGGAAATCCGGTCAGGGAGCCGAGCGTTCTTCAGGCCGTCGCACTGACGGCGCGCGAGAAGCGCGCATGGGCGACCAACCCCAGTTTGGAGTATTGGAAGGCGCAATACGCGGCAGTCGTGGCGATGGAAAACAGGAGCGCGCCCCGGGTCGACGTGACCTCGCCTAGCAGCAGGTAAAGGCCCTGCACGCAAAGCACGACGGGAATGAGCAGAGCCTGTCCCCTGGTATCGCCGATCGCGGTCAGCATCGCGAAAGCGAAGCCGGAGGCATTCAGCAGGATCGCGGCCAGGAATGCCATCCAGAGCATGTCGGCCTGCCCGGCATAGGTCGATCCGATCAACCACATCCACATACCCGGGGTGAAGATGGCGGTGGCAAGTATCGCAGCCATGCACACGAGATGGAGACAGATCGACATCGCAACAAGCCTGGCCAGGTGGGGGCTGTCAACCTTCCTCGCCACCACCGGAAACAGCAGCACGGCAGTTACGCGGTCTATCAACGAAAGTACCAGCGTTGGCCTGGTCAGCGCACCGACTTCCGCGAGCGAGTGACCGTGTCCGAGCGTGGCGACGAGAAGGATCGTGATGGAACTCTGGAACTGGTGGAACAGCCCGAACAGGATCAGCGGCCGGAGGACTTCGCCGATGCGACGGTCCACTTGCCGTGCTTCCGTTCCGGAAAGGGTTGTCCCGGCTAACGGATGCAGTGCCGGCACCCCGTTGTACTGGACCACCGGGATCAGTGCAGCGGCCAATGTGGCCAGCGATATGCCGACCAGGGGATCGAGCACGCTTGAACAGAGCACGGCCGCCAGCAGCAACAGCATTCTCGCCACGGCACTGGTAAGACCAATCCGGCTCAGCGCCCGGGTGTTCTGCAGAATGCTCAGCACGCAGCGACTGACATGCTCGCGCAGTGCCAGCGGAACGCCGAGTGCGAGCAGTGCTGATGCCAGCAGATACGCGGGGCGCGTCCAGTGATGGAGCCATGTCGCATACAGCCAGTAGGCGAGCACGGCAAGACCGGCTGGAGCGAGAAGCAGCCAGCGCTTGCCATATATCCGGCGGCAGACCTGCAGCACCCAGCGGGCATCATGCGCGCGCGCGCCGACCACCGGCAGGTAACAATTGCTGAGACCGAGGTCACTGAGCCCGAATACCAGTGAGACGCACGCGGTGAGCAGCGTGTATTGCGCATAGCCGGATTTGTCCAGGACGTGGACCACCACGAAGCCGGAGACCGCGGTAACAGCAAGCGTGGCCATCTCGGCGCTCATGACACCGAAAATGCGGCCCGCGTGTGCTCGCAAGGTCAAGGTAACCCGCTGTGTCTCAGGCCGCGACCTGGCGCCCGACGTGCGGTGCACCCGCTGCGGTGGCCGCGAACAGCCGCGCTGCCGCGGCGTCGACATGAAAGCGGCGCATGAAAGAACGCTGCGCTCCGGCAGCCATGTCCTCGCGCTCGACGGCGCTTGACTCAAGCCACCGCTGCAGCAGTCCGCGTGTTCCCGCCGGTGTGTCGTCCCCGACGAGGCCCGCGCCGTCCTGCACGATCTCGCGCCAGATGTTGACCCGGCTGGAGATCAGCACCGGGGTGCGGCAAGCCATCGCCTCGGCGACCGCGATGCCGAAATTCTCCTGGTGCGACGGCAGCACGAAGGCTTCGGCCGCACGGAATGCGCCCCACTTCTCGTCCCCACGCAGCATGCCGGTCCAGGTAATGGCCGGGGTGTCCGCCGCCGCGCGCCGCGACAGGGCATGCTGCATGTTGCCCGCATCCGGCCCCGCCATCACCAGATGCAGCGCGGGATGCTCGCGCACCACTTCCGCGAATGCATCGATCAGCATGTCGCATCCCTTCTTCTCGTGCAGTCGCCCGAGAAACAGCAACAGGCGTTTGCCGCGCAGCTGCGGAAAGCGCCGCAGGAACGCCTCGCGCTGGACGCCGGCATCGGCGTCGCCCGGTCCCGGGGTTCCATACGAGACGATCGCCTCATTGGCCCGGTACAGCCAGAAGCTGTCGCGCGCGAGCAGCTGCTCCTCCTCGCAGGTGAACAGCACGCTGCGCGCATCCCGCAGCACGCGGTATTCCGCCCATGGCCAGTACAGCCATTTCTTCAGGTGCTTGAGTGGATACTGCCGCCTGAACCAGGGGTCCAGCATGCCGTGCGGATAGACGAAGTACGGCGTGCCGGAGTGCCGCAGCACCTGCCAAGCCGCATAGCCATGGTACTGCCACAGTCCGTTGACGATGACTGCTCCGAAGCGCGCGGCGTTTTGCCGCAGCCAGGGCTTCAGGCGGGGTGACCACGAATACATGCCGAACCGCGGCGGGCCGAGTTCGTGAACCGGGCACTCCAGGCCTTTGTCGCATCCCTCACCCGGGGGATCGAGGGTCGCCACCTCGACCTCGTGTCCGAGGCGGCGGGTTGCGGCACAGATCTGCCGCACGCCCTCGGCCGGCCCCCCGCTTTCCGGGTCCAGCGACGCGATGAGATGCAGGTAGCGCATGGGACCGCCCACACTGGCGTCCGTTCGTGATGACAATGTGACAACCGCGCGAGGAGCAGTCCCGTCTTCGACGGATCGAATTCACGAGACTGACATGGCTCCGGCGGAGGATTTCCACCCCGCCCGCAACCGGCACCGACGGCCATGATCGAACTCAGGACTCCTCGCGGCCTGCCCGTTTCCGTACCCGAAAGCCGCGAGGAGGATCCTTCGCCGCGCTTCATGCTGGACCGGGCAGGCGAGGCCAGGAAGTACTACGACGAGCACGGTTATGTCGTGTTCCGCAACCTGCTTCCCGCACAGGCCTGCGAGCAGATCCGCGGTCTGTGGGAACGCGAGGTCAAGCCGTTCGATGGATTCATGTACCGGCAGGCCACCGCCAGGGCCGAACGCCACGCGAAGAATCCGAACGGCTGGATCATGAATCCGATCCTGAACCTGCAGAGCCTCGACCCGGCGAAATTCCCCGGGATGCGGCAATTCGCCACGGAACAGGTTCTGACCAGCCCTGCCCTGGTGGCCTGTTTCCGCCTGCTGCTGGGTGAAGCCCCGAAGCTCGTGCAGAGCATGTATTTCGAGGGCAATTCGGCCACCTGGGAGCACCAGGACAGCTACTACCTCGATTCGGAGAAAGTGGGCGAAATGGCCGCGGCGTGGATCGCCGTCGAGGACATCGGCGCCGCGGCCGGCAGGTTCTTCATCTGCCCGGGTTCGCACCGCATCAGCCTGCGCGACCATTCGCTGCTGAACAACATCGCCGGGAACCACGAGGCCTACATCCAGTCCGTGGTGCGGGAGATCCGCGAGCGAAAGCTGGAAATCAGGGCACCCCGGCTGAACCAGGGGGATGTGCTCTTCTGGAACTCGCTGACCATCCATGGGTCGCTGGACAGCCAGGACGCGCACCGGTCGCGCTCTTCCATCACCTGCCACGCGATACCTGCCTCGCGGCGCTTCCTGCAGTTGCAGACGCGGGTGCTGGATCTGCCGGCGGAAGACTTCGGGAGCTGCTCGCTGTACCGGCCGAAGGACCTCGCGCGGCCGGCGAACCGGGCGGTGCTGCTGCTGGAGTCGCGGTTCCCGCGGGCGTTCTACTGGCTGAAGAAGCAGGCCATTGTCTCGCTGATGCGGCTCAAGGGCGCCCGCGGTCCGCGGGAGGTGGGCGTGCGCGCGGCAAGAAATCCTTTATAGGCCGGTAACGTACGCAGCGTAAGACTGCGCCCACAACCGGCTGGGCCGGAGTCCTGCACAGGGTGTCCGATTGACTTCTCCCGTATCACGGCGCGTCCTTGTTGTCGCGCTGAACTTCGCCCCCGAACTCACCGGCATCGGCAAGTACGTCGGGGAGATGGTGGAAGACCTCGCCGGCTCCGGCTTCGAAGTGCGGGTCGTGACTGCGCCGCCGTACTACCCGGAATGGAAGATCGGCGCAGGTCATTCGGGATGGAGGTGGCGTCGCGAACGCCGCAATGGCGCGGAAGTCTTTCGCTGCCCGATATATGTAACGCCGCGGCTCAATGGCTGGCGGCGCCTGCTGCACCTCGCGTCCTTCGCAATGTCGAGCCTGCCGGTCATCTTCTGGCAGGCGCTGAGCTGGCGCCCGGAACTGGTGTTCGTGGTGGAGCCGACGCTGGGCTGCGTGCCCGCGGCCTGGCTGGCGGGCCGGCTGGTCGGCGCGAAGCTGTGGCTGCACGTGCAGGATTTCGAGGTCGACGCGGCCTTCGGTCTCGGCCTGCTGCCCAGGGGCCTCCTGCAGCGCATTGCGCTGGCGGCCGAGTCCTGGCTGATGCGCCGCTTCGACCGCGTGTCCTCGATCTGCACGCGCATGGTCGATCGACTCGCCGCAAAGGGAGTTCCGGCCGGGCGGCTCTGCAGCCTTCCGAACTGGGTGGACGCCCGGTCCATACAGCCACTGCCGCGCCAGAACGCGTTGCGCGCGGAGCTGGGACTCCCGGCGGATCAGTTCGTGCTGCTGTACTCCGGCAACATGGGCGAGAAGCAGGGGCTGGAACTGCTGGTCGAGGCGGCCCGCCAGCTGCGGCATGACGACAGCGTGGTGTTCCTGATGTGCGGCGACGGCGCGGCCCGGGCGCGCATCCAGTCGCAGGCGCAGGCGCAGCGCCTGGCAAACATGCGCTTCCTGCCGTTGCAGCCGCGCGAACGGCTGGCAGAGCTGCTGTCGCTGGCCGACCTGCATCTGCTGCCACAGCGCGCGGACGTGGAAGATCTGGTGCTGCCATCCAAGCTCACGGCCATCATGGCCAGCGCCCGACCCGTGGTCGCGACGGCGAGCGCGGATTCCGAGCTGGCGCGCGTGGCCGGCCACGGTGGCCTGGTCGTGCCGCCCGGAGATGCCGGCGCTTTCGTCCACGCGATCCGGCGCCTGCTGCGGGATGCGGCTGCGCGCCAGGAGTTCGGCGCCGCCGCTCGCTCGTTCGCGGTTGCCCGGTGGGACCGGCAGACCATCCTGGGCCGGCTGGGCCAGCAGATGCACGCGGCCATCGAACAGAAATCTGCAACATTGCTGTCCTACGCTAGGCGGCTCCTCATGGATGTCGCTGCGACAATGGCCAGACCCACGGAATACGCGCTGTCGCGGCTGCAGTGGGTCACTCTGGGCGTCGGCGTGGTGACGCTGGCGCTGATGTTCCGCGGCACGTTCCCGCTGATATGGCAGCACTGGCATCGGGAGGAGTACAGCTACGGCTATCTGATTCCGCCGATCAGCCTGCTGCTGCTCTGGCAGCGCCGCCGACGTCTGCAGCAGTTGCCCTTTGCCGGCAGCTGGGCCGGGGTGCTGCTCGCACTGGCAGGCATCGGCGTGTACTTCGTGGGAACCATCGGTGCGCTGGCGCTCGTCGACGCCTACGCGCTGGTGATCGTGCTGGCCGGTTTCGCCTTCGCCATCATGGGCTGGAAGGCGTTCCGCATCGCGCTGCCGCCGATCGCGCTGCTCTTCCTGATGATTCCCATTCCGACCTTCTTCTTCAACAACCTGTCGTCCTTCCTGCAGCTGGTCTCCTCGAAACTGGGCGTGGCGGTGATCCGCCTGTTCAACATCAGCGTATTGCTGGAAGGCAATGTCATCGACCTGGGGTCCTACAAACTGCAGGTCGCCGAAGCATGCAGTGGCCTGCGCTACCTGTTTCCGCTGCTGGCGCTGGGCATCATCGTGGTCAGCCTGGTGCGCTTCCGGATGTGGATGCGACTGGTGCTGGTGGCCTCGACGGTGCCGATCACCATCGTGATGAACAGCTTCCGCATCGGCGTCATCGGCGTGCTGGTCGACAAGTTCGGCATCGCGCAGGCGGAGGGTTTCCTGCACCAGTTCGAGGGCTGGGTCATCTTCATGTCGTGCCTGGGTATCCTGGTGCTGGAGACCAGGCTGCTGCTGCGCCTGTCCGGGGACCGGCGCCCGCTGCGAGATATCCTGGAAATCGACTGGCCGCAGAAGCGTCCGGCAGCGGCGGCGGTCAGCTACCGGACCATGCACGTGCCGCTGGTTGCCGTGGTCATGGCAGTGACGCTGGCCAGCGCCACCACCGTCGCCATGCCGCACCAGCAGGAGTTTCATCCCCCCCGCGACTGGTTTTCGGGCTTTCCGCTGCAGCTCGGCGGCTGGCGGGGCCAGCGGGATGTCATGGACAAACAGAGCCTCGCCACCCTGATGCTCGACGACTACATCCTGGCGAATTACGCGGACGGTCATGAAGCACCGGTGAATTTCTACGTGGCCTACTACGGATCGCAGCATTCCAATGCCTCGGTCCATTCCCCGTCCTCCTGCCTGCCAGGTGGCGGCTGGCGGATCCTGGATTTCACGCGCCAGGAAATTCCCTCGGCGATGGGTGCGGCGCCGCTGGCGGTGAACCGCGCCATCGTCGAGCAGGGCGACCAGCGCCAGCTGGTCTACTACTGGTTCCAGGAGCGCGGTCGCAACATCACCAGCGAGTACATGGTGAAGTGGTACCTGCTGTGGGACGCTGCCACCCGTCACCGCACCGACGGCGCACTGGTGCGCCTGATCACGCCGCTGCCGCGCAACGGCGATACGCGTGACGCCGACGCGCGCCTGCTCAAGTTCTCGCGGCAGGTGCTGCCGATCCTCGGCCAGTACGTTCCCGGCTGAGCATCCGGAGACGCCGCAATGACGGCCTTCTTCCTGCTGGTGTCCTCGGTGGCGGCCAGCATGCTGGTGATTCCGCTGGCCTGGCGCCTGGCGCCGCACATCGGCATGGTGGACCAGCCGGACGCGCGCAAGGTGCACAAGTCACCGGTGCCGCGCGTCGGCGGCTGGGGCATCGTCGCGGGCATGCTGCTGCCGCTGCTGCTGCTGCGGCCGCTCGACGCACTGACGCAATCCTTCGTGGCCGGCACGCTGGTGCTGTTCGTCTTCGGCGCCTGGGACGACGCCCGCCAGATCAGCCACTGGCCGAAGTTCGCGGGCCAGCTGCTCGCGGTGGGTCTGGTGGTGTTCTGGGGTGGCCTGTACGTCACGCGCCTGCCTTTCCTTGACGGCGACGTCCTGGGACCGTGGAGCGGTCGCGCGTTCACCCTGGTCACCATGGTGGGCACCATCAATGCGATCAACCATTCGGATGGTCTCGATGGCCTGGCTGCCGGAGAGACGTTGCTGAGCCTGATCGCAGTGGCCTTCCTCGGCTACCTGGCCGGCGCGCCCCCGGTGACTCACCTGGCGCTGCTGGTGATCGGCGGCATCATCGGCTTCCTGCGCTACAACACGCATCCGGCGCGCGTCTTCATGGGAGATTCGGGCAGCCAGGTGCTCGGGTTTTCCCTTGCCTTCCTGGTGATCCACCTGCTGCAGGACGCCAATCGCGCGGCGAGCGCGGCGCTGCCGCTGCTGCTGCTGGGCCTGCCGATCGCCGACATCCTGGTGGTGCTGTACAAGCGCATCTCCGGCGGCATGAACTGGTTCAAGGCCACGCGCAACCACGTGCATCACCGCCTGCTCGACCTCGGCTTCACCCATTACCAGTCGGTGGTGGTGATCTATTCCTTCCAGGCCTGCCTGGTGACCGCGGCGATGCTCCTGCGCTATGCACCGGACGCCGCGGTGGCGGCGTTCTACGCGGTGGCCATTGGCGGATTGTTCGCCTTCCTCGGCGTCGCGGAACGCTCGTCGTGGCGGCTGGCCGACTCGGCCCTGCGCCTGCCGGCCGTGGTCAGCGGCTGGCTGGTCCGCCTGCTGCGCAGCAGTCGCATGCAGGCGCTGTTCGTCTGGTCGATCGCCGCAACGGTTTCCTTCCTGCTGCTGTTCGCCGTGTTCCGTTCCGGCCAGGTGCCCAGGGATTTCGGCGTGCTCGCCGGCATCGCGGTGGTGCTGTCCGTGCTGGCGGTGGTGGCGCGCCGCGCGTGGGAGGGCCCGGCGCTGCGGGTCGTTGCCTACGTGACCGTGCCGTTTGCCACGTATCTGCTGACGAACTATCCGGCCACGCCGGATGCAGGGATGCTGCAGGGATTCGGCGCCGTGGTCATCGTGCTCGCGATCATGCTCGCCATCTTCGTGCGCTTCGTATCCGAGCAGCGCTTCGGCGCCACTCCCACCGATTACCTGATCGCCTTCGCGCTGCTCGCCATGCTGGCATTCGGCGGTCTCGGCCGGGGCGATGCAGCACTCGAGGCGCCGCTGCGCTTCGTGATCTTCTCCATCGTGCTGTTCTATGGCTGCGAGGTGATCATCGGACACCTGCAGCGCTGGCGCACGGTACTGGGCAGCGCTTCGCTGGCAACCCTGCTGGTGGTCGCCGTGCGCGGCCTTGCCACGGGATTCTGACGGGCAGGTTACGCGCGCGTTGTAACGCCTCAGTCAAACCCGGGCGTTACCTTGCAGGGCCGCGCTGGGCACGGCGTCCACTGCGGCCTTCCTGTGGAGACCGCGGTCGTGAGCAAATCCCGTCCCGTTTTTGTCGCTGTGGTGTTCGGACTCGCCCTGCTGTCGGGGTGCGCCGGCACGGAAAGCCGCAAGGCGCATTACCTGGAGCGCGGCCAGCACTATCTGGCCGACGGCAATCTCGACAAGGCGCGCGTGGAATTCAGCAACGCGCTGCAGATCGACCCGAAGGATGCCCGGGCCAACTTCTTCTACGGGCGCGTCGCCGAGAAGCTCGACAAACCCCGTGACGCGGCGGCGGGCTACCAGGCCGCGATCGATGCCGATCCGGGCTACGTCGCGGCGCGTGCGGCACTGGGACGCATCTACCTGCTCGGCGGCCTGAAGGACAAGGCCCACGAGGTGATCGAGCCGGGGCTTGCCAAGGCCCCGGATGACGCGGGGTTGCGCGTGGTGCGCGGCGGGTTGCGCGCGCTGGACGGGGACTCCGCCGGCGCAATGGCTGATGCCGAGGCGGCGGTGAAGGCAGCGCCCGATGATGAAGTCGCGGTGGCCTTCCTGGCCGCGCAGTACACGCGGCAGAAGCTGTTCGAAGACGCCATCGTGGTGCTGCAGGACGGCATCAAGCGGATTCCCGGCAGCGTCGACCTGCATGTGATCCTGGCCAATCTGCTCTACCAGACGGACCGGAAGGCCGAGGCCGTGGAGCAGCTGAAGGTCGTGGCGCAGGCGCACAGGACCGAGCTGCCGCATTGGCAGCGTCTGGCCCAGTTGCAGCTGCTGCTGAAGGATCCGGATGGCGCCATTGAATCACTGCGGCAGGCGGTCGCCGCCGCGCCCGACAGCATCGAGGCCAAGCAGGCACTGGTGTCGCTGATCGGCGCGCAGAAGGGCGTGGCGCCGGCGCTGGCGGAGATGCAGAAGTTCGTCGATGCGGCGCCGAAGCGCGCGGAACTGCGCGTGGCCCTGGCGCAGTTCCAGGAAGCGGCCCAGCAGGCGGAAAAGGCCGAGACCACCTATCGCGAGGTCATCAAGTCCGATGGCGTGCAGGCCCAGGGGCTGGTGGCGCGCAACCGCCTGGCGGAAATGCTGCTGAAGCGCAATGACACCGGCGGCGCGGAAGCCCTGATCGCCGAGGTGCTGAAGGAAAATCCGCACGACAACGATGCGCTCGTCTTGCGCGCCAGCATCGCCATGTCGCGCAACCAGACGCCGGCCGCGATCACCGATCTGCGGTCGGTGCTGCGCGACCAGCCCACGTCGGTGCCGCTGATGCGGGCGCTGGCGCAGGCGCACATCCAGAACGGCGACATGGCGCTGGCCGAGGAGGTGCTGCGCCAGGCGGTGCAGACCAATCCCGGCGATGCACAGAGCCGCTTCGCGCTGGCGTCGCTGCTGGCGGTCACCGGCCGCGGCAGCCTGGCACTGCCGGTACTGGAGCAGCTGATCAAGGATTCTCCCGGCGACCTGCAGGCCCGCGAAGCCTATTTCAAGCTGCAGGCGGCCCTGGCGGATTTCGCCGGTGCGCGCAAGACCGCGGACGAGGTCAAGGCGCTGCGCCCGGATCTGCCGCTTGGCTCCATGATGGTGGGCACGCTGCTCGAACGCGACCACAAGTACGGCGCGGCAGCCGCGGAATACGAGAACGCGCTGAAGGTCAGCAAGGATCCTTCCGAGCCGCTGACGGCGCTGGTGCGCATCGACTTGACGCAGCACCAGGCGGCGAAGGCACGCGCGCGGATCCAGCAGGTGCTGGTGCGGACGCCCGCCAACCCGATGGCGCTTGAACTGCTGGGCGAGCTGCAGGTCTCGCAGGGCGAAGTCCCGGCGGCCAACCAGTCCTTCGATGCGGCCATTGCCGCCGCGCCGGCGTGGTGGGTGCCGTATCGCGCGAAGGCGCTGATCCGCGCGCAGGCGAAGCAGCCGGACGAGGCTGTGAAGATACTGGCCGATGGCATCGCCAGGTCGGGTTCGGTGGAGCTTTACACGGACCTGGCTTCGGTCTACGAGCGACAGGGCGATGCCGACAAGGCCATCGCCACCTATGAGGATGCGCTGAAGCGCTATCCGCGCTCGGCACCGATCGCCAACAACCTCGCGATGTTGCTGGTCAATCACCGCAAGGACAAGGCCAGCCTGGACCGCGCCGCGCAGGTGGCGCAGCTGCTGGCGGGCACCGAGCAGCCATCCATGCTCGACACGCTCGGCTGGGTGAAGCTCCAGAATGGCGCAGTCACCGAGGCCCTGCCGCTGCTGCAGAAGGCCGCCGAGAAGTCGCCGGCTTCCGCCGAGATCCACTACCACCTCGGCATGGCGCAGCTGCGCAGCGGCGATCGGGCAGCCGCCAGGGCCAGCCTGCGGACTGCGCTGACGGGGAATCCCCAGTTCGTCGGTGCGGATGATGCGCGTTCTGCACTGGCTGGACTCGGCGGCGCGGGCTGACACCGTGCCAGGGAAGGCGGAAGTCAGGGCCGGAACCGGCGCGGCCTGGATGGCCGGGCTGCTGTTGCTCGGCGCCGGCAACGCCATGGCCGCAACGGTGGCCGCCGACACCGAAACGCTGGGTGCGACAGCGACGCTCACGGGGCGCCTGCCGGCGGCGCAGAATTTCACGGTCGCCGCGGCGGGCCAGGTGAAGGTGACACTGACCGATCTGGCCGCGCAGCAGCCCTTCGCGCAGTTGAAGCTGCTGGTCAGTCGCGATGGCTCGCTGGTGACCTCGCTGAATGCTGCAGGTCAGCAGACCTTCAGCGCCACACCAGGCAACTACCAGGTGCAGGTGATTGGCGTGCCTGCGAGCGCGGCCGGGAGCGCCGGTCCTGATGGAACTTTCCAGTGGGAGGTGCGCGAACTCACCGGCAACACCGTGCTGAAGCAATTCACCGACGGGGTCGCCGCGCTGCCCGCACCACCCACTGCGCAATCTGGTCTGGACACCACCGTGCAGTTCTCGCAGGCGGGAACTTACCAGGTGACATTGGCCGACCGGAGCTTCCCGGCCGCACTGTCCAGCATCAGCCTGTTGCTGAGTCCGGCCAGCGCCAGCGGCGGGTTGGTGACGATGTCCGGCCCGTGCACGACGGCCTGCACCCAGTCGGTCACGGTGACCGCGCCGGGCACCTACGACTTGTTCGTCGTCGCCACGGCAGCGGGAGCTGACCAGGCTGGACTGTATTCTCTCAAGATCAGCGGCTGTTCCGGCTCCGCATGTGCGACCACGCAGCCGGTGGGCCTGCTGCCACCCGCCATCAATGTGACGCTGCCCTCATCCGACACCTGCACGCTGTCGTCCGCGGATTTCGCGACGCCGGCGGCATTGTCGGCGCTGAAGCTGCGGCTGGTGCAGGGCGCGGACCAGCTGGCGGCGCTGGATGTCGCCGGAAGTTCGATTGTGTCCAGTGCCGGTGCGGCGGGCGCAGCGCAGCTGTTCGTGTTCCCGCGCGCGGGGACTGGTGGCATGGGTTCCTATGGCATCGGGCTCGCACAAGGCGTCGCCTCAGTCTACAGCGACGTGCGCACTTTGCCGGCAGGCTTCAGCAGCACCGTCAACACCGGCGGCTATCCGTACTTGCTCACAGTGCCCGCCGCGGCCAGCTATCGCCTGCAGTTGCATGACCTGAATTTCCCGACGCCGTTTGCACAGTTGCGCGCCGTGGTCGTGCAGAACGGCGCCACGGTGCAGACGCTGAGCGGCAGCACCATCGACTCGAGCTTCGCACTGGCGGCCGGCAATGCGTTCGTCGCGGTTTTCGGCACTCCCTCCGCCAGCAACGCCAACAGCCTGCTGGGGATTTCGCTGGCACCGCAGGCCGGCGGCACCGCGCTGCTGGACCAGGCGCAGGGCGTGGGGCCGCAGTTCGCCACCCATACTGTGAATATCGCCACCGCGGGGTCGTACGATCTCACTGTCAGCGATCTGGGCTTCCCCGCGGCGTTCACCGAGATGGAAGTCGCGGTGACCCGGGGCTCGGAGCTCGTCGGCCAGATCTTCGGCGGCGGCATGATCCGCTTCAATGCGCAGCCCGGCGCTTACGCCATCAATCTGCTGGCGCGTCCGGACGCGGCGGCGCAGTACTCGACCTGGGGCTACGACATCATCGATACGCCGCAGGCACCGACGGTGGCGCTGTCGGCCAGCCCCGCAACCGTGAGCCCGGATGCGACCACGACCCTGACCTGGTCGGCGACCGGCGCCAGCAGCTGCACCGCCAGCGGCGGCTGGAGCGGCACGCGTGCATTGTCCGGTACCGAAGTCTCCACGCCCCTCACCGCCGGTACGACCTTCAAGCTTTCCTGCAGCGGTGACGGCGGTACCACCGAGAAATCCGCCACCGTGACGGTCAGCTCGAGTTCAGGCCACGGCAGCGGTGGCGGCGGAGCCATCGACCTCGCCGCCGTGCTGGCACTCGGCGCATTGCTGTGTCTGCGGCAGCGCCGCCTGCAGCGGTCCCCTCAGGCCTGCTTCACCTTCGGAAAGTAGCTGCCCGGCACGAAGTATCCGTGCACCTGCCCGACGATGCGCGTCGGCAGTTTCACCGTCGCCACCGGGCCGTCTTCCACGTGCTCGGCATCCAGGATGACGAGGTCGGCGCGGCTGGCCTCCGCGGCATAGGTAGCCACCGCCATCACATAGCCCGCGCCCTCCGGCGCGTTCGCGCTCTTCGCGGCATGGCAGATCTCGCCCAGCGAGGCGCCCTGTGGCGCCTGCCAGAAAGTGCGCGTGCGGTTCCACACGTCCAGCCGCGCGATGCCGCTCCGGCGCGCGCCGCCTTCCTGCAGGTCGACCGAGCCGAAGCCATAGCGGTAGTGCGCGGTGTTGTAGCGATCGTCCTGGCGCGGCAGCGGCAGCAGCATGCCGGGGAACAGCACCTCGATGCCGTAATCCTTCGGGGTCTTCTGCGCAAGATCGGCTGAGAAGCGCGTGATGATGCTGCCGCCCCGGACCGGGTCCCAGCGCGAACCGTCGTGGTACGGCATGAACGGAAACGGGTTGGACAGCGAGCTCTCCACGTCGACGACCACCTGCTTGCCGTCATCGAATGCGCCCATCACGTGCGTGGCGCTGCGCTCGGGGCCCTTGATCCACACCACGTCGCTGCCGTCGCCGCCGCGGCGCAGGTAGCCGAAGTACGTGGGCTCGCCCGGCCACCATGACCAGTGGATGCCGCCCTTTTCCATCTGCGCGGTGTCGATCTTCATCGGGATCACGTAGAACACGACGAAGTGCTCGGTGACCGCGAAGTCGTGCAGCATGCCCACGTACGGCACCTTGATCCACGCGTCCCACACCTTCCGGCCCTGCGGCGTGTACTCGAACACGTTCACGTCGGTGGTGTTGAAGCCTTTGGCCTCGTAGCCGAAGGCCACCATGTTGCCGGTGTGCGAATCGAGCTTGGGATGCGCGGTGAAGGTGGCGCTCTTGAGCTGGCCCTTGAACGTGTAGGCCGGATCCAGCGTCTCCAGCGTGTTGAGGTCCAGCGCGGCCGGCGGGCTGTCTTCCTTGAATGCCAGCAGCTTGCCGTCGTGGTGCAGGATGTGCGTGTTGTGCGTGCCGCGCACCTTGCCCTTCACCGAAGGGTCGTCCATGTACGGATTGCGGTACATGGGGAACAGCAGCTTGCCGGCCGCATCCTGCGCGAGGTAGCGCTGGTTGCGCACGTAGCGGCTCTTGTAGTGCACGTGGCCGTTCTCGAAGCGGAACTGGCTGACATGCCCCTCGCCGTCGAAGGGGATGTTCCCCTGGCGCAGTGGAAACTGCGGATCCGGACCGACGCGGAAGAAGGCACCGGAGAGATCCGCGGGCAGCTTGCCATCGACCTCGCAGTAGCGGATGTCCTGCTCTTCGCGGAACAGCCGTGAACCCACGCCCGCGGGCGGTCCGGCGTAGCGCTTGTCGATGGTACTGCCCAGGCCCGGCGGGCCGGCGGGCGGACCCGGCGGCTGCTGTGCCCCGGCGCCGCTGGCAGCCAGCGCCGCGCCGACGCCGGCGGCCGCGGTCAGCGCGCCGCCCATGAACTGCCGGCGGTCCACCGCCGTGCCTGACTCGGTTTCCTCGAGGCGGATTTCGGCCCTGCGCGCGTCGGACATGGCAACCCCCGTTCGGTGCTGTTTATGCGCTGATTCTAGCGCGCCCAGGCGCCCAGAACGGCGCCCATGGCGGCGAAATTCACCACCTGGTAGCCGGCGTTGATCAACCACAGGCGCAGTGGTCGCTGTTCGAAGAGGTGGATCACACCCAGCGCGGTGGCAACGAGCGACGCCGCGGCCAGCGCCCCGATCAGCGCGCCACACAGCGCCCCGACATGTTGATCGCCCGCCACCGTGTCCAGTCCGAGCGCGCCGATGAGGTTCAGCACATAGGCACCGCCGAAGGTCAGCGGCACATTGGCCTGTGCGCCCTTCTCCTTGGTCATGCCGGTCAGCCGCATCCAGGGTTTCTTGAACAGCGGGCCGTACCACAGGCCGCCCACCACGAAGCCCGTCAGCGCGGCCACCAGCGCCGCCAGCCAGTTCACTGAATGCAGATTCATCGCTTGCTAGCCGGGCAGCCGCGACAGGTCCGCGATGCCGGCGAACAGTTCGCGCAGGCTGCCCAGCAGTGCCAGCCGGTTGGCGCGCAGCGCGGGATCCGGATCCATCACCATCACGTCATCGAAGAAGGCATCCACCGGCGCGCGCAGCGCGGCGAGTCCGGCGAGTGCCGCGCCGTATTCGCCAGCGGCGATCTGGCCGGGCACCGAATGCCGCACACCCTGCAGTGCCAGGAACAGTGCGCGCTCGGCACCCTCGCCGAGCAGCGCATCATCGATCTTCAGCGCCGCGGCGCCGGTGGAAATGCCGGCGGATTTCTTCAGCAGGTTCGCGATGCGCTTGTTGGCGGCGGTGAGACTGGCCGCTTCGGGCATGCCGAGGAAGCCGATCAGCGCACGCACGCGCGCATCGAAATCCAGCGGCGAGCGCGGACGCGCCGCGATCACCGCGTCGCAGATCTCCGGCGTGATCCCCGGCAGCGGCGGCCCGCCATCCGGCGGCTCGAGCCAGGCATTGCGCTGCCGTTCCATCAGGTAGTCGTACACGTCGGCCGCCACGGTCTCGCGCGCGGGCCAAGCCTTGCCCGGCGGCGCCGTGGACTCGAACACTGTATGCGCGCGCAGCGCGGCATCGATGAGCTCGACGACATCGAGCGGCAGGCGGTGCTCGTACAGCATGCGGCCGATGCCGATCGCGGCGCGCCGCAGCGCGAAGGGATCCCGGGTGCCGCTGGGCTTCTGCCCGATCGCGAAGATGCCGGTGAGCGTGTCGAGCCGGTCCGCCAGCGCCACCGCGAGGCCGGTCCTCGTCGTGGGCAGTGCATCGCCCGCGCCGCGCGGCTGGTAGTGCTCGGCGATGGCCGCGGCCACCTCCGCGGGCTCGCCGTCGGCCAGCGCATAGTAGCGGCCCATGATGCCCTGCAGCTCCGGGAACTCGCCGACCAGGTTGGTCACCAGGTCGCACTTGGCCAGTTGCGCGGCGCGTGCCGCAAGCAGCGCGTCGCCATCGATGCGCGCGGCGATCTCGCGCGCCAGCGGCGCGATGCGCCGCACCTTGTCGCCGATGGAGCCGAGCTGTGCCTGGAAGGTGATGTGGTCGAGTTGCGGCAGGCGCGCCGCCAGCGGCGCCGCGCGATCCTGCTCCCAGAAAAAGGCCGCATCGGACAGCCGCGGGCGCACCACGCGCTCGTTGCCGGCGCGCACCACGTCCGGATCGGTGCTCTGGATGTTGCTGACGGTGACGAACCAGGGCAGCAGGCGTCCGTGCGCATCCTCGACCGGGAAGTAGCGCTGGTGCTCCTGCAGCACCGAGACCAGCAGCTCGCGCGGCAGCGCGAGGAAGCGCTCCTCGTAGCCGGCGGCCAGCGGCACCGGCCACTCGACCAGTGCCGTGACTTCATCCAGCAGCGCCTCGGACATGAGCGGCCGGCCGCCGCGTCCGGCTGCGAGGTTGGTCACGCCTTCGCGGATGCGGTCGCGCCGCAGTGCGAACCGCGCGACCACGTGGCCGGCGAGCAGCACTTCTTCATAGTCCGCCGGTGTGTTGATCCGCAGCCAGCCGGATGAATGGAAGCGATGGCCGCGGGTTTCATTGCCGGCCTGCGTATCGAGGATGCGCGCGGGCAGCACCTCGGTGCCGAGCAGCAGCACCAGCCAGTGCACCGGGCGCACGAACTGCGCCTCGCCGTTGCCCCAGCGCATGCGCCGCGGCACGGGCAGCTCTTCCAGCGCTTCGGCCACGAAGCCGGCCAGCACCTCGCGCGCGGCGACCCCCGGCTTCATGCCGGTGAAACTCAGCGCTGCATTGCCCTTCGGATCGGTTTCGCGGCCGAGCGCATCGATCGGGACGCCGCAGCTCTGCGCGAACGCCTCGGCGGCGCGTGTCGGCCTGCCGGCCTTGTCGAAGGCCGCGGCCAGCGGCGGTCCGCGGCGCTGGATGCGCTGCGGAGGCGCGGCCGGCGCGAGCTGGCGCACCCGCACTGCCAGGCGCCGCGGGGTTGCGAAGGCCTCGACTGCGCCATGCGCAAGCGCGGCGGCGTCCAGGCGCGCGACGAGGCCATCGCGGAATGCCTCCGAAAGTATCCGCAGCGCCTTCGGGGGCAGCTCCTCGGTGCCGAGCTCGACCAGGAAGTCGAGGTTGCTCATGTCGTCGACGCCACGGGCTTCAGCATCGGGAAGCCGAGCGCCTCGCGGCTGGCGTAATAGCTCTGCGCCACCGCGCGCGCCAGTGCCCGCACGCGCAGGATGTATCGCTGCCGCTCGGTCACCGAGATCGCACGCCGCGCGTCGAGAAGGTTGAAGGTATGCGAGGCCTTCAGCACCTGCTCGTACGCGGGCAGGGCGAGCCTGGCCGCCAGCAGCGCATTGCACGCTGCTTCGTGCTCGTCGAAATGCCGCAGCAGCACGGCCACGTCGGCGTGCTCGAAGTTGTACGCGGACTGCTCCACCTCGTTCTGGTGGAACACGTCGCCGTAGGTCACGCGGCCGAGCGGGCCGTCCGTCCACACCAGGTCGAACATGCTTTCGACGCCCTGCAGGTACATCGCCAGCCGCTCGAGCCCGTAAGTGATCTCGCCACTCACCGGGCGGCAGTCCAGGCCGCCCACCTGCTGGAAGTAGGTGAACTGCGTGACCTCCATGCCATTGAGCCACACCTCCCAGCCCAGTCCCCACGCGCCGAGCGTGGGGGATTCCCAGTTGTCCTCGACGAATCGCAGGTCATGCACCAGCGGGTCGAAGCCGATCGCGCGCAGCGAGCCGATGTACAGCTCCTGCATCTGCGGCGGCGAGGGTTTGATGAGCACCTGGAACTGGTAGTAGTGCTGGCCGCGGAAAGGGTTCTCGCCGTAGCGGCCATCGGTGGGGCGCCGCGAAGGCTGCACATAGGCCGCGCTCCAGGGCTCCGGGCCGATGGCGCGCAGGAAGGTGGCGGTATGAAAGGTGCCGGCGCCGACTTCCATGTCCAGGGGTTGCAGGATGACGCAACCCTGTGCAGCCCAGTACTGCTGCAGGGCCAGGATCAGGTCCTGGAAGGTGGCTGGCCGGGGGCCGGTTTTTGTGGTCGCCATGGGGAACGCGGCAGTATATCGGGTCAATTCCGGTGCGCAGAGCGCCATAAAGGGGCCCGCCACGCACTGTCCTGATGCGGTTGGCCCAGCGGCGCACTACAATGGTGCGGAGCGTGCGCGGGATCACATTGAAGGCCGAGTAACCCATTGATCGGCAAGACCCGCGTGATTGGCACAGGGCCTGCAATGAGCACAGGCCTGCCGTCCAAGACCTGTCATTCCACCTGGAGGAGTCATGACCACACCTAGCGACGTCCTGAAGATCATCAAAGAAAAGGAGGTCAAGTACGTCGATTTCCGTTTCTGTGATACCCGCGGCAAGGAGCAGCACGTCACCGTGCCCTCGCACACCG